>FTCZ01001642.1_pt1 | contig 47150 bp, 44 predicted proteins | sample 1658871 | NCBI WGS metagenome assembly FTCZ01 (sample SAMEA3914864, study PRJEB12502) | metagenome | biome: forest; material: soil | place: USA | collected 2012-03-12 | depth 0.3 m | reverse complement strand
TCGCTGGGCGGGGCAGTGGCGGGCCTGGTCGTCGATGCGCTGAACCGGCGGCGGGCGGTCGCCGATCCCGGATTGCCCGCGAAATCGGCGGCACTCACCTGTGTGCTCACCGCCATCCTCGCGGCCGGGGCGGTCTTCACGAGCGGACTGGCGGCGGCGGTGATCCTGCTGCTGATCGCCGGCTGTCTCGCGACCGCCTATAACGGCCCCGCCAATGGGCTGTTCGTGACGATCGCGCCGCCGGGGTCACGCGGGCTTGCCGTGTCGATCCTCCAGTTCATGTGCAACCTTGTGGGTATGGGGGTCGGGCCGCTGATCGTCGGCTGGGTCAGTCAGGCGACGGGTCCACAGGACGGCCTGCGCTGGGGCCTGCTCGCCATCCTGATGTTCAATCTCTGGGCGGCGGCGCACTTTCTCGTCGCCGCGAGGCAGGTAGGGCGTCCGCCTGCCCTAAGGTAGGTGAAGGACGGTGGTCGGAGCGGCGAAACCTCTCTCTGTCCTGCCGGTCCGGCACAGATGTTCAGAGGAGTGGCACCCCGCCGTTCCGTTCGATTACGCCGCTCGCGGCATACAAAGGAGAGACTGATGGGCCTTCCCGCGTTCACCGAAGCCGACTTCGTCCTGCCCAAGGAGAAGCGCGCCGAGATTACCGCCGGCCTCACCGAGCGCCAGGCGTTCATGGTCAACCGCTGGATGGACCTGCACGAGGTCATCAACCGTGGCGACTGGGACGGCATGGACACGTTCTTCAACACCGACACCATGACCTATGACAACCCCAACCGGCCGGATCTCGGTACCTACTGGGTGTGGAAAACCTCGCCGCAGGGCCTGCTCAAGACCTTCCCGCCCTCGATCTACCGGACGCTGAAGGCTTGGGGCCGGGGCGAGGACGAGATCTGCGTGCTCTGCCACCACCACGGCAAGCATACCGGCGGCCCCTATATGGGCGTGCAGCCGACCGGCAACGAACTCAACGTGCTGTGGTTTTCCTGGCTGCGTTTCCGCGGCGACAAGATCGACCATATCTATTCGATCTCCGACGTGCTGACGATGCTGAAGGACTTGGAGGTCATCCAGGTGCCCCAGCCGGTCGATCCCTACAAGTGAGCAGGAAGGGGCGGCTGTCGCGGCCGCCCCCGAGCCACCCATGAGAGTAGCAAAAGCGATGAAGTTCAACGTCGGCGTCCCCAATTCCATGCATGTGGCCGCAATGGTGCAGCCGTGGGAATATGCCCTGACCGGTGCCGATATCGGCGAAGCGATGGCCGCCGCCGATGTCCTTGGCTTCCACAAGTGCATGCTCGGCGAGCACTTCCTGATGCCCAAGCCGCATGTCGAGCTATCCGGGGATCATTATTTCCACACCACCGTCGCGCTCGGCTATCTCGGCGGGCAGACCCGGCGAATGAAGCTCTCCTCTTCGGTCTCGATCCTGCCGCTGCAGAATCCGATCGTGCAGGCGAAGGCCTGGTCCACGCTCGACTGGCTGACGGGCGGCCGCGCCGAGGCGCTGTTCGGCGTCGGCTGGCTCAAGGAGGAGTTCGACATACTGGGCGTCGACTTCCACGCACGCGGGCGGATGGCCGACGAATATGTCGCCGCGATCATAGAATTGTGGACCAAGGACGATCCCGCGTTCGAAGGCGAGTTCGTCAATTTCCGCGACATCGGGTTCGCGCCCAAGCCGGCGCAGGCGCCCAAGCTGCCGATCTGGTTTGGCGGAGATGCCGAGCCGGTTCTGAAGCGGGTGGCGCGGTTCGGCGATGGCTGGTCGCCTTTCCGCACGCCACCCGAGAAGTTTCCCGCGTGCATCGATTTCATCAAATCCCAGCCTGAATATGACGGCCGCCCGATCAGCATCTTCTTTGCGCTGGAGATGCTGAACGTCGGTGCGCACCATGAGGTGCTCGACGATCCTCGCGCGCCGGGCAGCCGGAATGCGCAGAAGATTATCGACCAGATCGGCTGGCTGAGGGAGCTGGGCATCACCGAGACGATCGTGCCACTGCCGCCCGGCGTGAACGGCCTCGAGGAATATCGCGACCGGCTGCGATGGGTCGCGGAGGAGATCATGCCGAAGGCTGGGTGAGCCGGCGCGGCGAGGGAAGGAAGACGATGGCGACTGAAATGCAATCCCGACGGGGGACGATCCCGGATCATGTGCCCGCCGAGCTGGTCCATGATTGCCCTGTGGCCGAGCGCAAGGTGTTCTTCGAGAATGTGTACGACACGAAGATCACCCCCGATCACGCCGCCGCGCCGCCGATCTACTGGTCGCCGACGATTTATCCCGGCGACACCGGTGCCTGGGTGCTGATGCGCGCGGAGGATCTGAAGGAGGTCTATTCCGACGACGATCTCTTCACCAAGAAGGGCTTCAGCAGCTTCGCCAAGATGATCGGCGAGGATTGGGATCTGGTGCCGACGGAGTTGACCGGCGAAAAGCACAAGAAGGTGCGCCGCGTGCTCAACCCGGTTTTCGCGCCGCAGAAGATGTTCTCGCTGGACGACATGGTGCGCGGACGCGCGCGGGAGCTGATCGCGCGTTTCAGGGACAGGGGCTCGTGCGATTTCGTATCCGAGTTCGCCGTGCCGTTTCCCGTGTCGATCTTCCTCGATCTGTTCGGCCTGCCGCAGGATCAGGTCGGCCAGTTCCTCGCCTGGGAGAAGGCGCTGCTGCACGATCCCGACATGGCCAATCGTATAAAGGCCACGCGCGAGGTGAAGGCGTGTCTGCTGGCCGCTATTCAGGAGCGGCGCGACAATCCGCGGGACGATCTCATCACCTACGCGCTCGACTACGAGTATGACGGCCAGCCGTGGACCAACGAGATGGTCTATGGCTATTGCTTCAATCTGTTCGTTGGTGGCCTCGATACGGTGACCGCGAACATCGGCCTGCACCTCTACCATCTCGCGACCCACCCGGAGCAACAGACCGAGCTGCGCGCCGATCCCGGCCGGTTGACGCTCGCCATCGAGGAAATGCTGCGCGCCTACGCTGCGGTCACGACCTTCCGCACCGTGACCCGCGAGATCGAGTTCCGCGGGGTGCGGATGATGCCCGGCGACAAGGTGGCGATGTCCACCTCGATGACCTCGCGTGATCCGGAGGGCTGGGGCGAGGCACCCGGCGAGGTGCGCTTCGATCGACGCCCAAGCCACCTGACCTTCGGCAGTTCGTCACACCGCTGTCTCGGGATGCACCTCGCCCGCCGCGAGCTGCTGATCGCGCTGGAGGAGATGCTGGCCCAGTTGCCGCCGTTCCGGCTGGCGGATGGCGAGCCTATCCCGTTCATGCTAGGTCCGATCATCCAAGTCCAGAAGCTCCCGCTCGTCTGGTAGGGGCGCAAGCCGGATGCGGTCGATCGAGCTCAGCATCGATGTCACCGATGTCGTCGCCATCGGCGAGCCGGCCGTGATCGCCGCCACGCTGCACCTGCCCGACGAACTGGCGCGAGGCGTGCCGCTGGATCTGCTCGTCTGCATCCACGGTGCCGGCTATACGCGGGCTTATTGGGATGCACGGTTCGAGGGCCTTCCCGGCTACAGCTACGCGGCGTTCGCCACGGAGCGCGGCAAGGCCGTGCTCGCCTTCGACATGCTTGGCATGGGCAGGAGCGCGCGGCCCGAGGACGAGGGCAAGCTCAGCCGGGCCAAGGCAGCGGCCGCGCATCATCAGGTCGTGGCCGAAGTGACGGCCGGTTTGCGGGATGGGCGCTGGGCCGATGCCGCCCATGTCATCACCACTGGCATCGGCCATTCGATGGGCGGGCTGATGGTGATCACCCAGCAGGGCTGGCATCGAAGCTTCGACCGGGTCGCCGTGCTGGGCTGGGCCAACCAGCCGATGACGCTGGGCGACACCGATGCAGAGACGATGATCGAGGCGATCCGGCCCGGCTATCTGCCATCCCCGCGCGCGGCAATGCGCGCGCTGTTCTATATGCCCGATGTGCCCGACGCGCTGATCGCGGCCGACGAGGCGATCGGCACCACCACGCCATCCTGCTTCGGCCGCGACGCGCTGACCCCCGGCATTGTCCATGCCGAGGCGGCCGCGATCGATCGACCGGTCTTCCTGATGCACGGGTCGGTCGACACCGCCGCCGATCCGCATCGCGAGGCAGGCTATTACCGCGCCAGCCCGGACGTGACCGTGATGCGGCTCGCCGATACCGCGCACTGCCACAATTTCGCGACCCGGCGGCGCGAGCTGTGGGATCGAATGGACCGATGGATCGCCAGCCTGCCGATCGACTGATGCCCGATTGGCGCCGCCGCGATGTTCTTGGCGGAGGGGCGGGGCTGGCCGCCGCTGTGCTGCCGTTCAGCGGGGCGCTAAACTTGGCGTCGACGGGTGACGGGACGGGAGAGATCGGCATGGCGGGCGACGCGCAGCGGCTGTTTGGCTGGGACGAGTTCGTGGACGGGATCAGGCCGCTGGGCGCACAACTGGTCGCGCGCCTTCCCGAGCATCTCCATGCTGATCCGCAGGTTGTGCAGGAATCCTATCGCCTGTTGTTGTCCGGCCTGATGCGGGGGATCAGCGACGCGATGGTCGGCGATCGCCGCTTCCCGATTTTCGTGCCAGAACTCAACATCTGCCAGAATATCTTCCAGCCCAATGCCGACACCATCTACAAGTCGGCGATGATCGACGGCGCCGGCAGCTATCGGCTGCGCGGCGAGCGAGGCACCGTCAAGATGATGGTGCTGGCGGAGCTGGGTCCGGATACGATCCGCACTGGTCAACATTCGCCCGCGCTCTTCCAGTATGATTTCGATACGCTGAAGCTCGACGACCAGGGGCGTTTCGACGTAATCGTCAGCCAGAAACGGCCCGAGGGCCATAACGGCGACTGGTGGGAGCTCCATCCCAAGGCCGAGAAGTTCATGATCCGCATCGTCGGGTGCGCATGGGGGGATGAGAAGGAACCGAGGCTCGGCATCGATCGCCTGGACATCGCATCGGCCAAGGGCCGCCATTCCGCCGCCGATCTATCCGCCCGCCTGGCCGAGTTGCCGACGATCGCGTGGAACTGCGCACACATGTTCACCGATCACGTCCAGAAGCTCGTCGAAGAGGGTAAACTCAACACGCTCAAGGTGGTCGATTTCTCGAACATGACCGGCCTCAGCCGCCAGTCCTATTATGAGGGCGCCTATGAGCTGGCCGACGACGAGGCGCTGATCTCCGAGGTGAGCATCCCGAAGGAAGTCGGCTACTGGTCGTTGATCCTTACCAACGAGATTTTCGAGACGACCGACTGGTACAACAACCAGGCGAGCCTCAACATGGCGCAGGCGCGGCTCGATGGCGATGGCGTGTTCCGCGCGGTGATATCGGCGCGCGATCCTGGCGTCCCCAACTGGCTCGACACGGCGGGCTATCCCAGGGGTGCGATCCAAGGCCGCTGGTTCGACACCGACCAGCGGCCGACGCCGACGCTGCGCAAGGTGAAGCTGTCGGAGGTTCGTGACCATCTGCCAGCGGATACACCGAGCGTGACGCCTGCCGAGCGCGAAGCAGTGCTGCGCGCGCGGCGGATCGGCGCCCAGATGCGGACGATCTGGTAGGGCGCTTCACCGCCTTCTTAGAGACTGAAGCCACCGTCGACGATCAGCGTCTGCCCGGTGATGTAGCGGGCGCGATCGGAGGCGAGGAAGGCCGCCGCCTCCGCGATTTCCTCGCCTGTGCCGAAGCGGCGGAGCGCGATACGGTGCCTTTGCGCTTCCCAGATATCTGGCGAGTAGAGATGCTTCAGAAAGGTGGCGCCGAGGCCTGCGTCGATGATGCCGGGGGCGACCATGTTGGCGCGAATGTCGTAACGCCCTTCCTCCTTGGCGATGGCGCGGCCCAGCGCCTCGATTCCCGCCTTGGGCACCGAAGAGAGCGCGTCCCCAGGTGGATAGCTGTAGTTGGCGACCGAAACGATGGCGACGAAATTGCCGCCCTTCTGCTGCCGGAAGACGGGCAGGGTGGCGGAAACGACGCGCGTGAAGCCGATCAGCTCGGTTTCGATCACCTCGCGCCAGTTGGCTTCCTCGATGCGGCTGACGAAGGGTTGGCCGATCGCGACGCCGCCAGCGAACACCATCGTGCCGATGCCGCCGAAACGATCCGCCGCGCGTTCGATCGCGTCCATCACATTGGCCGCGTCGGTCACATCGCATTGCATGGCGACGGCGCCGTTGATGTCGCCGGCGATCGCCTCCGCCTTGTCGCGTCCGCTGCGGTAGCCGACAACGACATGATCCCAGTCGGCCGCCAGCGCGCGGCAGATTGCGCCGCCAAGGCCGCCGCTGCCGCCGACGACGAAGGCCGCGCTCATGGCAGCGGCGCGTAGATTGCGAGCCGGTCCAGCAATTGCGCGGCGAAGGCGTCATTGCGATCGCCGGTGAACATATGGCCGACACCCTTGGCCTCGATCACCTCGAGATGGGGTGTCAGGCGCCGGAACAACGCGACGCTCTCCTCGGTGACGATGCTGCTGAGCTCCGCCTTCACCAGCACGACGGGATCGTGCATCCGCGCGGCCGCCCGTTCGATCGCCTCCCCCTCGGAGGGGGGATTGAGGAAGGGGAGCGAAACCGTCTTCGGATCCCAATGCCAATAGAGGCGTCCGTCTTCGCCCGTCCTTAAGGCCTTGGCCAGGCCCGAGGCATCGCGCGCGCGCGGCTGGTTGAGATGCTCGACCAGCGCGTCCGCCGCCTCGTCGACGTTCGCGAACCCCTGGATGCTTGCTTGGAAGAAGCCCCGGATCGGATCGACCCCTTCGTTCCGCAGCAGCGGTGCGACGTCGGCCAGCATGAGCAGGCTGACCCGGCCCGGCCGCCGCGTGCCGCCAACCAGTGCCGCCTGGCCGCCCCGCGACGCACCGACCAGCGTGACCGGCCGCCCGATCGCGTCGATCAGCCGCTCGACATCGCGGGCGAAGGCATCGAGCAGATAGTCTCCGTCCACCGCCCAGTCGCTGTCGCCGTGGCCGCGCAGATCAAAGCTCAGCGCGCGGTAGCCGGCCCGCGCGATCTGTCGCGCCGATCCGTGCCAGGATCGTCGACTCTGCCCGCCGCCATGAAAGAACAGGACGGGCGGTCCATCCGCCGGGCCGAAGGCATCGGCGGTGAGTTCCAGCCCGTCACCGGGCAGGCGGATCGTCCCCGGGCGGACGGCAAGCCCGCCACCGCCGGAAGCATCCGGCTGCCGCTGCATCATTCGGCGGCCACCGTCTCCGGGCCCTTGTAGATGAACTTGCCTGGCGCGTGGTGCCACTTGCCGTCATCATGGCTTTCATAGGGGGAGGCGACCTCAATCAGCACGCCATGCGCGCTCTTGGGTCCGACCCAGCTCCATTTCTGCCAGGTCATGTCCGGATCGTTGTAGGTCTTGCCGCCGCCGGGCAGTTGCAGCCCCTCGGCACGCAGTTTCTCCATCGCGCCGGGCACGTCGTCGGTGGTGAAGCAGAGGTGGTGGACATGCTCCCCCACCTTCTCCAGCCGATCGCCGAGCGGGGTGCCGGGGGAAGGCTGGATGAACTGGATCTCGGTCGAATGTTCGTTGACGAACGTCGCCCATTTCATGCCGGCGTCGGCGCCGCTCGAGAATTCGTCATATTTCACGATCCGCTTCTCGACCGCCTGGGGATCAAGGATGGTCAGGATTTTGGTCCAGTCCTCGATCGCCTTGTCGAGATCTTTCACGAGCATGCAGACATGGGCGAAAGGTCCGCTGGGCATGGTCAGTCTCCTTGCAGTCGGATGGTGGCGGTCCCGGCGTTCACGGTGCCGCGGCCGTCCACATCGAGTTGAAACGCACAATCGACGCGATCGTCCTCGATGGCGGTGATCGTGCCGCTCGCGACGACCCGGTCGCCGCCGTAGACATTGTCGAGGAATCGCGAATCCATCGCCTGGATGCGCCCGCCAGGGAAGGCAGCGAGTAGCATGTTCATCATGTAGGCGACATTGATCGGGCCCTGGTTGATGACGCGGTCGCCCAGGCCCTTGGCCTTCACCACCTCCACATCGAGATGGATCGGGTTGGGATCGGCGAGGAATACGGCCCAGTCCTTCATAGCCTCGGGGCTCACGCTCTCGATCACGAAGGGAGGCAGGGCATCTCCGACAGTGTAGCTCATGCCAGTTCCTTGCGGGGCAGTACCCAGACATTGTCGGTTTCCAGCACCGCCATGCCATCGGGCGCGTGGAGGCGCAGGCGGTAGGTCAGCACGTCCATCACGCCCAGCTTGCGGCTGCGCTTGCGGACCAGACTGAGAATCTCGCCGGTGACGGTGTAGCGCTCGCCGACCTTGAGCGAGCCGGCGAAACGCACGCTGCTGCTGCCCATCATCGGGCCGTCCTCGACGTCGAACTGGCATGTTGAGCACACGCCGGCCACCGTCTTGCCCATGGCGACCTGGGTGGCGACGTAATAGTAGATCGGGTGCGCGCGGCCATCGGCGGCGGGCTCCACGCCGGTCGAGCGGCAGAGCGCGGCGTTCTGCTCGGCAGTGATGACGTAGGGCTCCGTTCCGTCGAGCGGGGTGCCGGCGACATCGGGAGCGGGCGGCAGGTCGGCGGGCTCGCTCATCAGAAGGACCGTGGCAGGCCGAGGCTCTCGGCGATGGTGTTGCGGACCATTTCGTTGGTGATCGGCGTCATGCGCAGGATGCGGTGGTCTCGCCAGTAGCGTTGCATATCGGTCTCCGCCGAATAACCCATGCCGCCGAGGATCTGGATGCCAAGGTCGGCCGCCTGCACCGCATTCTCGGTCGCGACCATCTTGAGCATGTTGGCCTGGGTGCCACACGGCTGGCCGTTCGTCTGCAGCCAGGCGACATAATACAGCAGCAGCTCCGTAGTCTGCTGCCAAGTGGCGATATCGGCAATGTAATGCTGGATCGCCTGGAACTGGCCGATCACCTTGCCGAACGCCTTACGCTGAAGCGAGTAGGCGATCGCATCCTCCAATACGCCGTCGATCGCGCCCAGGCATTGCGCGCCGACCATGATCCGCTCGTTGTTGAGCGTCGGCAGCATCGCGTACCAGGCCTTGCCGGGCTCACCGAGCACATCCGCGTCGGGCACGAATACGTCGTCATAGGTGACGGAGCAGGATCCCATCGCGCGCATCCCCAGCTTGGGGAGCAACGTGGCTGTGATGCCCGGTGCCTTGGCATCGACAAAAAACATAGTCAGGCCCTGATGCTTCTTCTCCACCGTCTTGTCGGTACGGGCGAGTACGAGCAGTCGATCGGCGGCCTTGGCACCCGTCGTCCACATCTTCGCACCATTGAGCTTCCAGCCGCCATCCACCTTTTCGGCGTGCGTCTTCATCGCCCCCAGCACGTCGGTGCCGCCGTCGGGCTCTGTCATGCTCAGCGAGACGCGCAGCTTTCCCTGCGCCATTGGACGCAGCCAGCGCTCCTTCTGCTCGTCGGTGCCGACCGCCGAGATCGTCTTGGCGCCACCGAAGGAGGTGAGGCCCCACACCCATAGCAGGCCGCCCGCCGTACGGGAGAATTCGCGCGCGAAGATCATCTGCATCATGACATCGCCGCCGAGGCCGTCATACTCCTCGGGAATGCCGATGCCGAAAAAGCCCTGCTCGGCCAGCTTGTCCCACAGCGCGTAGGGATAATTCTCCTCGTCGGCCTCGAGCGTGCGCATCCAGTCCTTTGGCGCCTCGGCGTCGACCCAGCGGCGAACGGTGTCGCGGAAGGCCTGCTGTTCTTCGGTAAGGGCGAAATCCATCTGCGATCCTAGCGAATGTCGGACCAACCAAAGACGGGAGGATCGCCCGACGAACACCTATCCGACTATAGGGCAGCATCCAGGGCGAGGTGCCGGCGCGTTCCGAAGCGGAAGATCTGATCCACGATCATCTCGATCTGCGCCGGGACAGGGTCGGTGGTGATCGGGTCTCCGCAGCCGGCGGCGGTGTTGATCGCGACCCCGAGCGGCGTCGGCCAACCGCGTAGGGCGTGGACCACCGAACGGAGCTGCACGAGGGTGGCAACGGCGCCCTGCCAGCCGGCCGCGGTGGCGATGCACCCCACAGGCAGCCCGTCCAGATAACAGCGATCGTCGGCGCGCATGTCCTCCACATAGTCGAGCGCGTTCTTCACCAGACCGGAAATGCCGCCATGATAGCCGGGCGAACCGATGATGACCCCGTCGGCCTTACGGAGGGCGGCGACCAGCCTAGCCGCTGCTTCGCAGCGCTCCTCGATTTCAGGAGTGTAGGGGGGCAGGTGGAGTTCCTCACCGGTGACGATAGCGGTGCTCGCCCCGCGCCGCTCTGCAACCGCCAGCGCTGCGCGCAGCGCGCGTTCGGTGGAGGAATTCGCGCGCAGGGTGCCGCCTATGGCGACGATATGCAGCTGCTCGCTCATATCGAGAGGCCACCCTCGACTGGGATAACCGATCCGGTGACGTAGGCGCCGGCACGCGAGGCTAGGTAGATTGCTGCCGCGGCGACATCCTCGGGCGCACCGACGCGACGGCGCGGCACCATGCCGATCACCATCTGGCGCATTTCGTCCGAGTGGATGACGGTCATTTCGGATTCGAAGAAGCCCGGCGCGATCGCGTTGACCGTGACATTTTCCGGCCCCAGCCGCTTGGCGAGTGACTTGACCAGCCAGTGGATTGCCGCCTTCGACGCCTGATAGGCATAGACCTCGCGCGGGCCGATCTTGAGCGCGCCGACCGAGCCGATGTCGATCAGCGACGCCGGATGTGTGTCGACGCCGCCTGCGCGGAGCAGCGGCAGCAGCTTCTGCATCAGGAAGAAGGGGGATTTCAGGTTGAGATCGATCACCTGGTCCCAGTTTTCCTCGCTGAAGGAGTCGAGCGGCGCGTCGGTGAGCGTGCCAGCATTGTTGACGAGAATGTGGAGCGCCGGCTCGCGTCCGCCGATCTCCGCTGCCAGCGCCTCGATGCCGACCAGCGTCGAGAGATCGGCGGTGAGACCGATGACGGTGCCGCCGGTGCTCGCACCGATCTCGTCGGCGGCCCTGGCGATCTTGTCGGCCGAACGCGCGCAGATGTAGGTCCGCGCACCGGCTGCGGCGAAGCCGGTGGCGATGTGGCGGCCGATGCCGCTCGATCCGCCCGTCACTAGCGCGACGCGGCCTTCAATCGAAAAGAGCGACTGCACGTCCACGGCTTCAACCCTTCGCTATGTCGAGAATGATCTTCGCGGTGCCTTGCGGATCGCCGACGAGGAATGCGTGGTCGCCGGGATGGTGGTGGATCGTCCAGCCGAGTGCCCGCGCCCGATCGTGCATCAGCGGCGCCATGATTGTGTTCTTCGCGGCCACATAGTCGACCGGCTTGCGGATCGTCTCCGCGCCGACCTGGATCGGCGCCACCACGCAGCGCAGCGGCTGATCCGACAGATGATCGAGCAGCCATTGCTCGCGCTCGCGCGGCATGTCGTGCGGATGCTCCTTCGCCATTGCGCGCTGTTGCTCGTGGACGCCCGAGCCGATCGGCCCTTCGCCAGACGCCAGCATCGCGTCGAGCCCGGCGGCCTGCTCGGCCGGCATGAAGCCCATCATGGTTCCAATATTCTCGCCCGAATGGGGGACGATCGCGTCCAGATAGACGAGCCGGCGGATGCGGTGGCCTGCCTCGGCGACTACGCCGGGCGCGACCGTGCCGGCATAGCTGTGCGCCACCAGCACCACGTCTGTCAGATCCTCGTAATGCAGCACGTTGACGATATCGGTGACGTGCGTGGCGTTGCCATGCTCCCGGCCGATCAGGTGGGCGCGCTCGCCGAAACCGGTAAAGGTCGGTGTGAACACCTCGTGGCCGGCCTGCGAAAGCAACGGGCGTACATATTTCCACGTCCAGCCGCCCATGCCGCCGCCGTGCATCAGGACGAACGTGGTCATCCGGCCATCTCCTCTCTGGGTTCGAAATTCTGGATGAATTCCTCCGGCGGATTCGGCCCCCACAGAAACATCGAATCCTCCGGCGGATGGTCGCCCGATTGCCATTCATGATCGTGGGGAATGAAATCCATGTCGGCGGAGAACTCGCTGTAGCTGCCCCACGGATCGCGGCAGTAATAGAAGTAGTTGGCACCGAGCACGTGCCGGCCGACGCCCCAACCCCTGTCGAAGCCGCCGCGCACCATCTGTGCCATGCCAAGCCCGACCTCCTGCACCGAGCCGACGTCCCAACTGATATGGTGCATGCCGCGCCGATCCGACTTCACGAGCGCCAGCATGTGATGGTCGCTGCCGTGCGGGCCATGCAGGAAGGCCACGAACGGTCCGCTCTGGTCTGACAGGCGAAGCCCCAGCGTCTTCGAATAGAAATCGCGCGCGGCATCAACATCGGTGGTGAACAGCGCGAAGTGCGATAGCCGTCGGGGATGCACCTTGGGCGCCTTCGAATTGGGCAATGCGCCCGAGACGCCGGGCCCGGTCGAGATGCATTCGAAGTGGCTCTTCTCGGAGGGCGAGGACTTGTCGGCAATGCGGATGTTCGCCGGCAGGCCGTCATAGCCCTTGAACCAGATCCCGTTCGAATCTGCGCCGACCGGCGGCGCGATCCGTTCGACGCCCAGCCTGTCCAGCCGTTCGGCCAGCGCGCCTAACTCGTCGTCGAATGCGCCGAAGCTCAAATAGCGCAGGCGCTTCTCCGGTCCCGTGGCGATCGTGCCCCAGCGATGCGCGTGGCCGAAGGTGTAGAGGCCGAGGCCGTCGCCTTCCTCGCGCACGTCGAGCCCGAACAGATCGTAGAAGCGGCGCGCTTCGGCGAGATCCGGCACCTCGATCGCGAAATGATCGATCGAATGGACGCCGAGCGCGCCGTGGCGGCGCGGCGGAGGCGGGGTTTCGGCCATGATAGTCTCCTGCTCTCCTGCAAGGCGGCCTTTCCGGCCATCATTCATCGACAATCGGGTTCCGCAGAAGGCCGACCTTCTCGATCTCGACCTCAACGACATCACCCGCCTTCATGAACAGCGGCGGCTTGCGCGCGAGGCCGATTCCAGCGGGCGTACCCATCACCAGCACGTCGCCCGCCTCCAGCGTGAGAAAGCTCGACAACAGGCTCACCGTATCCACGACGTCGAAGATCATGTCGGAGGTGGACGCGCTCTGCACCACCTCGCCGTTGAGCCGCGTTTCGAGCTTCAGGCCGGCACAGCCCGCCGGCAGTTCGTCGGCGGTAACGAACCACGGGCCGAACGCGCCGGTGTCATCGAAATTCTTGCCGGCGGTCCATTGCGGCGTCCTCATCTGATAGTCGCGGATCGAGCCGTCGTTGAACACCGAATAGCCGACGACATGATCGAGCGCGGCGTCCCTCGGGATGTTGCGGCCGCGTCTGCCGATCACCGCGACCAACTCGCCCTCATAATCGAGCTGTTCCGAAACCTTCGGCCGGATGATCGGCGCGCGATGGCCGATCAGACTCGACGGGAAGCGGCCGAACAGCGTCGGGAAGGAGGGGGGCTCAAACCCGCCCTCGGCCGCGTGATCGGCATAGTTGAGCCCGAGGCAGATGATCTTGGACGGGCGTGTGAGCGGCGGGAGAAATGTGACGGCATCGCCATCGACCGTGCGCCCCCGGCTTTGCACCGCGGCTGCGGCGTCCGCCAGCGCCGACCCACCGGCAGCAAGCAGGGCGTCGAGATTGCCCGGCGAATCCGTGCCAAACAGGGCCTTGAGCCCGTCCGTCGTATCGAGCGCCAGGCCCGTGGTCGATCCACTCGAAATCATCGCCAGTCGCACGGGTCATCTCCCTCTATTTCGATCGACGTGACGCCCGGCATGCGTCGGTGTCAAGCCAAATATATTTCGTGACAATTGATATATTAAATTCGACTTCCTCTTGCAGTGCGTCTGCGCTAGATTCTGTCGCGTCATGCAATCGATCAGCCTCACCCAGCGCGCTTATCTGCAACTCCGCGATGGTCTCGTGACCTGTCGCTACCCGCCGGGTGCGCGGCTCAACATCAAAGAGATCGCGGAAACTCTGGGTGTCAGTCTGGGGGCGGTGCGCGAGGCTTTGTCCCGCCTGACCTCGGAAGGATTCGTCGTGACCGACGACCGGCGGGGTTTCCGTGTGGCGCCGATCTCCCACGCGGATCTTCGCGACCTCGTGCGGGTGCGCGCCAATATCGAGGGCCAGTGCCTGCGCCGCTCGATCGAGGTCGGCGGGCTGGACTGGGAGAGCCAGGTGGTCGCCACCAGCCATAGGCTGAGCAAGACCCCGCCGGTGCTTCCGGGGCAGGAGATGCGGCTCAACGCGGATTACGCGGCCGCCCATGCCGCGTTCCATTCCGCGCTGGTCTCGGCGTGCGACAGCGTCTGGCTGGGGCGGCTGCGCGACATGCTCTATGCCCAGTCCGAGCGTTATCGCCACCTGTCGGTGCCGCTCGCGCGCTCCCCCCGGGACCTTGCCCACGAACATGCCAGCCTGGCGGAGGCGGCCCTGGCCCGCGATGCCGATCGCGCCGTGGCTCTGCTCGAAGCGCATCTGGGGCGGACCGCCCAGATTTTGCTCGACGCGGACGTCGCCTGAAGGACGCGCGGCGGACTGCATCGGCGTTCAGGCCCGTCCGGCCTGGCCGGTGCCGGCGCCGGTCGCGACGGTCAGCGCGTTGCACATGCCGCCGTCGACCAGGATGTCGATCCCGGTGATGTGGCTGGCGAGATCGCTCAGCAGGAAGAGGATGGCATTGGCCACCTCCTCCGGCGTGCCGAGCTTGCGCAGCGGGATTCCCGCCTCGCGCTGCTCGCGCCGGGCCGGGTCCGAATAGCCGGCCGCGGTCATCGGGGTCAGCGTCGGGCCGGGCGAGACGGTGTTGCAACGGATGCCGTCCGGCCCCCATTCGACCGAGAGCTGGCGGACCAGCATCAGCAGCGCCGCCTTGCTGGCCGAATAGGCGCTGAGGCCCGGCGTTGGTTCGTGGCCCGACATGGACGCGGTTGCGACCAGCGCGCCCCGGCTCGCCTTCAGTTCGGGAAAGGCGGCCTTCGCGATCAGCCAGTTGCCGCGCGTGTTGATCGCGAACAGCCGATCATAGTCGGCCGCCGCCAGATCGGCGAGCGCGCCGCCCGCTATGATGCCGGCATTGAGCGTCAGCCCGTCGATCCCACCCATATGATCGCGCGCCGCCGCAACGATTCGATCGCCGATGTCGTCCTGCATGATATCGGCGACGAGGGTAGCGGCGCTGTCGCCGAAGGGCGCCGCCACCGCCGCGAGATTGGCTGCGTCGCGATCGACCAGCAGCAATCGGTGCTCCCCGGTCAGCAGGCGGCTGTGGACGGCCTGCTCCGCGACGGCCCGCCCGATGCCGCTGGCCGCCCCGGTGATGACGATACGCATGACTCTTCCCCCGTTCAGTCGCTCAGGCCGAGCTCGGCCATCAGGGCCTGGCGCAGCTTGAACTTCTGTACCTTGGATGCCGACATCGGCCACTCATCGACGAAACGGATGTGGCGCGGCACCTTGAACGAGGCGATCTTCTCCCGCACGAAGGCGATCAGTTCCTCCTCACTGGGCCGGGCGCCGTTCTCGGGCTCGACATAGGCGGCGGGAACCTCTTCGAGGCGTGCATCGGGGATGCCGATCACCTGGGCGAGTCGCACGCCCGGATGGCGCGCCAGCACCGCCTCCACCTCGGCCGCCGCGACATTCTCGCCGCCGACCTTGAGCATGTCCTTGAAGCGGCCATGGAACATGATGTGGCCCTGCGCATCGAGCGAGCCGATGTCGCCGCTGTGGAACCAGCCTTCGGCATCCAGCGCCTGCGCGGTCTTCTCGGGATCCTTGTAGTAGCCGTCGAACAGGTTGTAGCCGCGGATCAGAACCTCGCCGCGCTCGCCGGTCGGCAGGTTGGTTCCGGTCTCCAGGTCCACGATGCGCACCTCGACGCCGACCAGCGGGAAGCCGAGCTTGGTGAAGCCCAGCTCGCGATCCATCGCATAGCCGCCGGTGGCGACGATGCCTGTCGCCTCTGTCATGCCGAAGGTGCCGCACTGCAGCGTTTCCGGAACCTTGCGTCGGTATGTCTCGCCGACCGCATCCGGCATGAAGGCGAAGCAGCTGTTCATCAGCTTAACCGAACGCATGTCGGTCTTCTCGAAATCGGGGTGGGCGATCATCGCCTGATGGAAGGTGACAAACGGTAGGAACAGCATGGTCGCGCCCACCTCTTCGATCTGGCGGAGCGAGGAGCCGGCATCGAAATGCGGCTGGCCATAGAAGGTGGCGCCGACATCCACCGCACAAAGGAAGGCGAGCAGTGCCGCAATGTGGAACAGCGGCATAGGCGACCAGATGCGGTCGTCCGCGACGAACTCCCAGCGATTGCGGCCAAGATTGTTGGCTTCGCGCACCACTGCTTCGTGACTGAGCAGGCAGCCCTTCGGGTTGGCCGAGGTGCCCGATGTGTAGAGAATCATGCAGGTATCGCGCAGCCTGACGCCCACGCGGGCCTGATGAACGGCCATTTCGTCGAATCCGGCAGCGCGGCTCGCGAAAGCGCCTTCGGTCAGCATTCCCGGCGCGGCGCGATCGCCGAACAGAACGACATGGCGGAGCCGCGGCGCCGAGCCGAGATCGAGCGGAGCATCGCCGGCCTGATCGGCAAGGCCAGGCAGCGCGTCGGTCAGCCGTTCAGCGAAATCAACATGATCGTTGCCGGCGCTGGTGGTGAGGATGACGGAAAGGTCGGCGTTTACGGTGACGTAGGTCAGTTCCTCGGGCTTGTAGCGCGCGTTTATCAGCACGCTGATCGCGCCCACCATCGTGGTGGCGAACAGGCTGACGATGAAGTCGATGCCCGACGGCATCAGGATGCCGACATGATCGCGCGGCCCGACGCCGAGCGCGAGAAGGCCGCGCGCGCGCGCCATCACCCGCTCGACCAGCTCGCCATAGGTGACGCGGCCGTCCGGGAACACCACCGCCGTCTTGTCGGGCGCGGCATCCCATGCGTTGAGGAGCATATCGCCCAACGTCGTGGCGTAGATTCGCATTCCCGCCAGGTCGTCGCCCCGTTTGCCCGCTACCATCGTTCTCCCATCCGTATTCAAGACGCCGGTTTCGTACCCGAGCAAAGCGCCCGTGCCGGTCGGCGGCGCCTTCCGCCGGATAGGTGTCGGCAAGCGGTGGGAGCGCGAGCAGCTTTTCAAGCATCCAGTGGGAACCCATCATGCCAGACGCTTTCATCTACGATCATGTCCGCACGCCGCGCGGCCGGGGCCGGCCGGACGGATCGCTCCACGAAATCACCTCGATGGAGCTGCTGACCCAGGTGCTGCGTGCGCTGCGCGATCGCAATGCGCTCGACACCGGGCTACTCGACGACGTGGTGGTGGGCTGTGCGCAGCCAGTGGGCGAGCAGGGCGGCGTGATCGCGCGCGGCGCTATCCTCAACGCCGATTACGAGCAGTCGGTCGCGGGCCAGCAGATCCATCGCTTCTGCGCCTCGGGCCTGGAGGCGGTGAACAATGTTGCCGCACAGGTGATGGCGGGGATGAGCCAGGGCGGCATCGGCGGTGGCGTCGAATCGATGAGCCGCACCTTCATGGGTGCGGATTCGGGCGCTTGGTGCGCCGATCCGCGCGTCGCCTTGCACAACTATTACGCACCCCAGGGCATCGGCGCCGACATCATTGCCACGATCGACGGTTTCAGCCGCGAGGATGTCGACAGCTATGCCGCCGAGAGCCAGCGCCGCGCCGCGAAGAGCTGGGACGAGGGCAATTTCGCGAAATCGATCGTGCCCGTGAGAGACGTGCTCGGCGACATATTGCTAGACCATGACGAGCATCGCCGTCCCGGCACCACGGTCGAGAGCCTGGGCACGCTCAAGCCGGCCTTCCCGGCCATGGCCGCGCTCGGCTTCGATACGGTGGCAATGGCGCGCTATCCCGAGGTGGAGACAATCAACCATGTCCACACCGGCGGCAACTCGTCGGGCATCGTGGACGGCGCCGGCGCGGTGCTTGTCGGTTCAGAGCAGTTCGGCAAGGCGGCCGGGCTGAAACCGCGCGCGAAGATCCGTGGCTTCGCCTCGATCGGATCGGAGCCGACAATCATGCTCACGGCACCCTCCGCCGTCAGTGAAAAGGCGCTGAGGAACTGCGGCATGAGCAAGGAGGATGTCGACCTCTGGGAGCTCAATGAGGCCTTCGCCAGCGTCGTGCTGCGCTACATGCGCAAGATGGACCTGGACCATGAGAAGGTGAACGTCGCCGGCGGCGCGATCGCGCTCGGCCATCCGCTCGGGGCTACCGGCGCGATGATCCTCGGCACGGTGCTCGATGAGCTGGAGCGGCGCGATCTCAACACCGCGCTCGTCACGCTTTGCGCCGGCAACGGGCTCGGTACCGCCACCATCATCGAACGCGTCTGATTTTCGGGGACACAATCTTCATGCGCCACATCTCGCTAGACGTCGGCAGCGATGGCATCGCCACGCTCACCCTCGACAATGCCGACGAATCCCAAAATCTGGTCTCGGAGAGCTGGCTCGCCGAGATGAACGATGCGATCGCCACGATCGCGGCCGACGGGGCGATCTTGGGGGTAGTCGTCACGTCGGCCAAGAAGGCGTTCATGGCCGGGGCAGACCTGAAATGGCTGGTCGAGGGCTATGGCAAGCTCTCCAAAGCCGAGGCGTTCGATTTCAGCCAGCGTGCGACGAAGATGCACCGCGCGATCGAGCAATCTGGCAAGCCCTGGGTCGCGGCGTTGAACGGGCTGGCACTGGGCGGCGGCTTCGAGCTGGCGCTGGCCTGCCACCACCGCGTGCTGGTGGATGACCCGAAGGCCGTCGTCGGCCTGCCCGAGGTGAATGTCGGGCTGTTGCCGGGTTCCGGCGGCACCCAGCGTCTGCCACGTATCGCCGGTGTGAAGACCGCGCTCGACCTGCTGCTCGGCGGTCGCTCGGTCAAGCCGGTCGAGGCGTTGAAGCTCAAGCTGGTCGACGAGGTGGTGTCCGCCGACCAACTGATCTCCGCGTCGAAGGCATGGCTCGCAACCAAGCCCGATCCGGTCAAGCCGTGGGACAGGAAGGGATTTGCCATCCCCGAAACCCGGGGTCTGCTCAACCCGGAGGCGGCTGCGATGTATTCAGCCGCGACCGCAGGCGTCGCGCAGAAGGGGGGCTATAACCAGCCGGCCGGCCAGGCGATCCTCTCCTGCGTGTTCGAAGGCGTGCAGTTGCCGTTCGATCGCGCGCTCGTCATCGAGAGCAAATATTTCGCAAAGCTGCTGACCGATCCGGTGGCGCGCAACATCATCCGTACCACCTTCATCTCCAAGGCGGGGGCGGAAAAGGGCGCGCGTCGCCCGACGGGTGTGCCGAAATCCGAGGTGAAGAAGCTCGGCGTGCTCGGGGCCGGCATGATGGGGGCCGGCATCGCGCTCGTCGCGGCGCTCGCGGCTATCGAGGTTATACTGGTCGACCGCGACACCTCGACCGCCGAGAAGGGCAAGGCCTATTCGGTCAAGGTGCTCGGCAAGCAGATCGAGAAGGGGCAGCGGACTCGGGCGTCCGCCGACGAGGTGCTAGCGCGGATCACGCCGACCGACGATTTCGCGAGGCTCGATGGCTGCGACCTCATCGTCGAGGCGGTGTTCGAGGATACCGCGATCAAGGCCGAGACGACCCGCAAGGCCGAGGCGGTGATCCCGTCCACCGCCATCTTCGCTACCAACACCTCGACGCTTCCGATCACCAAACTTGCCGAGGCGTCGCGGCGGCCCGAGCAGTTCATCGGCCTGCACTTCTTCTCGCCGGTTGACCGCATGAGCCTCGTCGAAATCATCATGGGCAGGAAGACCAGCCCCGAGACGCTGGCGAAGAGTATCGATTTCATCGCCCAGATCCGCAAGACGCCGATCGTCGTCAACGACAGCCGCGGCTTCTACACCAGCCGGGTGTTCCAGACACTGATCCATGAAGGCGGCGCGATGCTCTCCGAGGGCGTGCCGCCGGCGGTGATCGAGAACGCCGCCAAGCAGGTCGGCCTGCCGGTCGGCCCGCTGGCGCTGCTCGATGAGCTGAGCTTCGATTTGCCGCTCAAGATCGTCGACCAGGCGGTCGCCGAGGAAGGGGATGCGTACACGCCGCCCGCCGGCGTGGCCGCACTCCGCCGGATGCGCGACGAGATCGGGCGCGGCGGCCGAAAGACCGGCGGCGGCTTCTATGAATATCCCGAAGGCGGCAAGAAGCATCTCTGGGCCGGCTTGGCCGAAGTGTTCCCGCCGAAGAAAGGCTATGACTTTGCGGACCTGAAAAAGCGCCTGCTCTACGCGCAGGCGATGGAAACGGCCCGCTGTCTGGAGGAGGGCGTGCTCGAAACGCCCCAGGACGCCGATCTCGGCGCGATATACGGCTGGGGCTTCCCGGCCTGGACCGGCGGCACGATCAGCTACATCGATACGATCGGCATCGCCGAATTCGTCGCGGAAGCCGATCGGCTGGCGCAGCTCTACGGTCCCCGCTTTACGCCCTCGGCATGGCTGCGCGACAAGGCGGCGAAGGGCGAGGACTTCTATGCGAACGCCGTTTCGCAACAGGTCAGGGAGCCCGAATGCGCCGCCTGATCTTCGAGCCTGAGCATGAGCAGTTCCGCGACAGCGTCCGCCGCTTCATGGAAGAGGAGGTCGCGCCCCATATCGACCGCTGGCGCGCGGCGGGGATTGTGGATCGCGACGTCTACCTGAAGGCCGGAGCGCAAGGGCTGCTGTGCACCTGGGCAGAGGAGAAATATGGTGGCGCCGGCATCGATGATTTCCGCTTTGAGCAGATCATCATCGAAGAGAATATGCGCCACGGCGACATCGGCTTCTACATCAACCTGCACAATGATCTGGTCGCGCCCTACATCGCCAAGCTCGGCAACGAGGAACAGAAGGACCGGCTGATGCCGGGTATCGTCAGCGGCGAGACGATCCTCGCCGTGGCGATGACCGAACCCTCCACGGGCAGCGACCTGGCCGGCATGAAGACCCGCGCAGCCGACAAAGGTGACCATTGGGTGCTGAACGGCGCCAAGACCTACATCTCGAACGGCATCCTCGCCGACGTGGTGGTGGTCGCTGCGCGCACCGATCCGGTAAAAGCGCACGGCATCAGCCTGTTCATCGTGGAGCGCGGCATGGAGGGCTTCGAACGCGGCCGCAAGCTCGCCAAGATGGGATTGAAGTCGCAGGACACGGCCGAATTGTTCTTCAATGACGTAGAGGTACCGGCGGCCAACCTTCTCGGTGAGGCTGGGCAGGGCTTCAAATATCTCGCGCGCTTCCTGGCGCAGGAACGGCTGGTCGCCTCGATCGGCTTCATGGCGACCGCGCAGACCGCGTTCGATCTGACGCTGGACTATGTAAAGGATCGCCGCGCCTTCGGCCGGCCGATCGGCGCCTTCCAGAACACCCGTTTCAAGATGGCGGAGATGCGTGCCGAGCTCGACATGGCGCAGACCTATGTCGACCAGTGCGTGCTGCTGCTCAATGCCGGCGAACTGACCGCGGAAGACGCTTCGGCGGCGAAGCTTCTGACTAGTGAGCTGGAGGGCCGGGTGGTCGACGCCTGCGTCCAGTTGCACGGCGGCGCCGGCTACATGGACGAGTACCGCATCAGCCGCATGTACACCGATGCGCGGATCAGCCGCATCTTTGCCGGCACCTCGGAGATCATGAAGGAGATCATCGGGCGTGGGCTTGGCCTCGACGAGCGCAAGATGAACTGAGCGGCCGCTCCGCGATCCCCATGCAAAGAAGGACATGCCCTTGAACGCGATCCTCCAGACCGCCGGCAGGCCGCTCGATGTCGAGCGACTGCGCGCCTACCGCGTGCCCGAAACGCGCGATCGCTACGATCGGCGGGACAGCATCCTCTATGCGCTGGGTGTCGGTGCCGGCCTGTCCAAGCTCGATGAGACGTCGCTCGTATTCGAGCGCGATCTGCTTGCCCTGCCGACGATGGCGCTGGTGCTGGGCACGCCCGGCTTCTGGCCGATGGATCGAGCGAGCGGACTCGACTGGTCGCGCATCCTCCACGGCGAACAGTCGCTGCGGCTGCATCGCCCTCTGCAAGCGGAGGGCGAGGTTATCGGGCGGACGACCATTGCCGAGCTGGCCGACAAGGGCCCAGGCAAGCCCGCGATGCTGCGATGCACGCGAGAGCTGTTCGACGGCGCAACCGGCGCGCCGATCGCCTCGCTGGCCGAGGTCTGGGTGATCCGCGGCGCCGGCGGTTTCGGGGGCGAGAACATTCCGATTTCCGCACCGCCCACGCCGGTTCCCGATCGGCAAGCCGATGCCGTGATCGACCTGCCAACAGCGCGCAACCAGGCGATGCTGTACCGCCTCACTGGCGATCGCAATCCGCTGCATGTCGATCCGGCGACGGCTGCGTCGGTCGGCTTCGCGCGGCCGATCCTGCACGGCCTCGCCACGATGGGGGTTGTCGGCCGCGCGCTTGTGCATTTGTGTTGCGGCGGCGATCCGCGCCGGCTGTCGGGTATGGCGCTGCGCTTCACGGCGCCGGTCTGTCCCGGTGACACAATCCGCACCGAGTTGTGGGAGGAGGAGGGCGGGCGCCTCCGCTTCCGTGCGAGCGTGCCCGAGCGCGGGCTGGTCGTGGTCGACGGCGGAACCGCAGAACGGGACGGGTCCTTCAACCCGTCCTGAGGCGTTCAACGGCGGGAGGAGTGATGCCAGGCAGTATTCCGCCCGCGCCGCTGATCACCTACGGCGCGGCGCTGGAATTGACCATCGCGCCGGTGTCGCTCGCGCTCTATTCGGGCGGGCCGGCCGTCGCCACCGGGGGCGATGGCGCTGTGCCTGGTCGTCGTTCACGCGACCGCGCGATATGCGGTCCGGTATCAGCGGCAGCCGACGATGCCGCCGTCGACCGGGATCTCGGCGCCAGTGACATAGGCACCGGCGCGCGACGACAGGAACACGATCAGCCCCGCGATGTCGTCGGGCCGGCCCAGACGGCGCAGTGGGATGTGGCCGTCGATCACACCTTTCGGCGTGCCGTCGTCCTCGCGCAGGTGCGCCGTCATCGAGGTCGGGAAGAAGCCAGGCAGCACGGCGTTGACGGTGATATTCCGGTCGGCGAGATCAGCCGCCATCTGGCGGGTGAGCATGTGGATCGCCGCCTTGCTGGCGGTGTAGCTGTAGGCCTGGAGCGGCTCGATACGGGCGCCGGCGACCGAGCCGATGTTGATGATCCGCGCCGGATCGCCCCCGGCACCGCTCGCGGCCAGCTCGGGCAACAACAACTGCGCGAGCTTGAACGGAGTCTGGACATTGATCGCCATCACCCCGGCCCATGCCTTGTCCGGAAAGCTGTCGATCGGAGCCCCCCAGGTCTTGCCGGCGTTGTTGACGAGGATGTCGAGCCCGTCCTCGGCCGCGCGATAGCGTTCGACGAGATCGACGGCGGCCTCCGGCGTCGACAGATCGGCGGGGAACGCCATGCACGGCCCGATCGTGGACATCTCGGCGGCGGCCTGCGCACAAATGTCCGGCTTGCGCGAGGTGATCGCCACCCTGGCACCAGCACGAAGCAGTCCCTCGGCGATCATCCGCCCCAAGCCCTGCGCACCACCGGTCACGAGCGCGCGCTTACCGGTAAGATCGAACAGGTCGCTCATAGCCCGATTACCACCTTGCCGAAGCTATGGCCGTTCTCGAGATAGGCGAGCGCTTCCTTCGCCCGACCGATCGGGAATCGGCGATCGATCGCCGGCTCGATCCTCTTCTCCGCGATGAAGTCCATCGCCGCTTCAAACTCCGAGAGATTACCGACATTGGTGCCGAGGATGCGGACGTTCTTCAAGAAGAGCTCGGGTGCGTTCACCGGAAAGCTCATGCCGCCGGTCGAGCCATAGACGACCACGCGCGCTCCCATCGCCAGCGAGCGGCCATAGCCGGCGTATCCCGCCGCCGGCGCGCCGTCGAACACCACGTCGATGCCGCCGGAGGCCTTGGCGAGCGCCTTCTTCCAGTCCTCGCTACGATAGTTGAAGCCGCCCCTGGCACCAATTGCCGCCGCTTTGTCCAGCGTCTCGTCCGAGCCGCTGGTGACGTAGACCTCGGCGCCGAATGCCACTGCCAGCTTCACCGCAAAGGTTGCGACGCCACCACCGACGCCGGTGACGAGCAGCTTCTCACCGGCCTTGAGCTCGCCCTTCGTGAAAAGTCCGCGCCAAGCCGTCAGCGCGCCGAGCGGCACCGCCGCCGCCTGTTCCCAATCGAGATGCGCTGGCCTGGCGACGGCGTTCGACGCCGGCACCACGATCTGCTCGGCTATCGTACCTGGGCCGGGCATCCCCAGCAATCCGAAGGCCGGCGCCGGATAGGCGGGGTCGTCGCCCCAGTTCAGGCCGGGATAGAGCACGACCTCCTTGCCGATCAGGCCGGCATCGACCCCGTCTCCCACGGCCTCGATTATGCCGGCACCATCGCAGCCGAGCGTGGCCGGCAGGCTCATGCCCGGATATTGCCCCCTGGTGATCCAGAGTTCGCGGTGGTTGAGTGATGCCGCCTTCAGCGCGACGCGGACCTCGTTCGGGCCCGGTGTGGGCTCGGGCACCTGCTCCAGCGTGGCGGCATCGATGCCGTCCGCGGTGCTCAGGCTCAGCGCGCGCATATCATCGCCTCTCCATTTAGCGGGGCAACAGAACCCCCGATCCCGCTTGAAATCCGGAATTCTTGCTGTGTCAGTCACCGCATGACGGGGGCAACCTATCCATCGACAGGAAAGGAGATTGCCAAAGCCTAATTGATGGGGTCAAATATATTTGACGGCACAAAACGAATCAGATGCCGCATGAGAGGATGAAACATGGGCATAGTTCCCACCGTAGTCGTCCAGCCGCGGCATCCCCGCAGCCAGATCGAGCGCAAATCCATCGCCGGTCGCATTGATGCGATCGATGCGTCGCGCGTGACCACTGTTTGCGCCCCCGCCGGATATGGCAAGACCACCGTGATGCTGCAGGTCGCCGATGCGCTTGCGGCGCGGGGGCGGCCGGTGATGTGGTTGGCGGCGCGTGCCGGCATCGCCACGCTGGAGGAGTTCACCGAAGCGGTGCGGATGGCGGCGGACGCCGCAGGGATCGCGCTGCCAGCGGAGGCTCCAGGCAATTCGGCGAGCGCCATCCTGAGTTGGCTCGCCACACCGCAGGCGGCACGCCCTGTGCTGGTGATCGACGACGCCCAGCTGCTGCCGGCTGAGGCGCTGGCGCTGATCACGCAGATCGTGGCGAGCGCGCGGGACGCGATCACCACGCTCATCGCCTCGCGCAGCCGGGCGGTGATCCCGCTCGCCCGTCTGCGCTCGCTCGGCTATCTGCTCGAGCTTGGCGTCGAAGATCTGCGTTTCTCGCTGGCCGAGGCGGCCGAGTTCATCTCGCGCAACGGACGCGGCCCGATCGACTCGGCCGTGCTGCAGGCGCTGGTCGACGACACCGAAGGCTGGGTCGCCGGTATCGTGATGGCGGGGGCGATCCCCCGCAATCGATGGGATGATGGCGGGCTGACCCGCGCGAGCGGTCTTCGGATGGAGTTCGAGAGCTATTTCGGCGAGGAGGTGATGCTTCCCGAGCCGAAGGAGGTCCGCGATTTTCTGGCCGGCACGGGCGTGCTGACGGAATTGACTCCCTCGGCCTGCGCCGCCGTCACCGGCCAGGAGGACAGCCGCCGAATGCTCGAGGAGGTCGAGCAGCGGGGGCTTTTCCTGGAATCGGCCAACGCCGAGCGCGGCTCCTATCGCTACCATCCGCTGTTCCGCGAAATGATCGTCCGCCGCATGAAGGATCGCGATCCCGCGCGCCATGCGGAACTGCATCGTCGCGCCAGCCGGCATTTCGGCGAGAATGGCGAGTTGCTTCAGTCGCTCGATCACGCCGAGCAGAGCCGCGACATCGTCTTCCTGGCCGACCAGATGGAGAAGCTGGCGGAGCCGCTGATCTACGAGGGCTATCTCTACCGAATCGATGCGCTGGCGAGCGGTCTGCCTTGCGAGGTCCTGCGCGATCGGCCGATGCTGATGCTGGCGTTGGCCTGGCGGCGTATCCGCAGCTTGTCCTTCACATCGGCGGAGAACCTGATCGACGCGGCGGAGGCCTATATACAGGCGCAAGCGGAGAATGAGCGCCTGAGCGTTTGGCACACGCGCCATCTGGAGCGCGTGATCCGCCATCGCCGCATCATGCTCGACGCGGCCCGTGACGACATGCCGAAGGTTGAACGGGCGGCGGAGACGCTCGTCACCGAATTTGGTGACGATCAGCCCTATCTCAGCTGTACCCTGCTCGCGCAGCTCATGGCAGCGCGACGCGAGCTTTATCATTTCCATGACATGCTCAAGCTGGAGGCCGAGACGCGCCGCGCGCTCGGCCGTCCTGGCTCCAGCTTCGCGTCGATCGCGCTGAAGGCCTCCGTCGCGCCGACCTTGCTCGTGCAGGGGAAGATCGAGCCGGCTGAGCAGATGCTCACCGAGGCGCTTGCGCTTGCACGTTCCATCAACGGTCCGGGCGCAGGCCTGGCGGCGCTTCCCGCGCTGCCGCTCGCCGAGCTTCATTATGATCGCGGCGAGGTCGAACAGGCGCGCAGTCTGGTTGACGCCTATCTCGGTCTCGCTCGACAATGGGGCTTCACCGATCAACTGGCGGCAGGGCACATTGTCCATGCCCGGCTGGTCGCCCACGATGGGGACCTACAAGGGGCGCTGAAGGCGCTCGACGAGACGCATCTGCTCGCCGTCGAATGCGGGCTCGATCGGCTGCGTGCCTATGTGGTGGGTGAGCAGGTGCGGATGCTTGTTCGCGCGGGCGAGAAGCAGCAGGCCGAGGCGGCATTCCGGGCTGGTGGGCTGGTGCCGGAAAGCGAGCCCTATCCGACGCTTAATCCCACCCGCCAGCATGAAAGCGTCGCGATCGCCTGGCTGCGGCTGGAAATGCAGAACCATCGGCTGCAGCGCGCTCGCAAGGTGGCCAAGCGCTGGAGCGAGTTCGTGCGCCGCACAGGTGCGATCCGTTCCGCGATCTGCTTCGAGCTGCTGCTCGCCGAGATAGCGGTGTTGGAAGGCGATCGGTCGGAGGCGCGGCGCGCGGCCCGCGAGGCGGTGTCGCTGGCGGCGCCCTGCGGCTGGAGTCAGATCTTCCTCGACGAGGGCAATGCGATCGGTGCGCTGCTCATCGAGGCCTATGGCGACGGTCCGCCGCTGGACAGCGTCCCCGATCGCTTCGCCGCCCGCCTCGTCGCCATTTTCAGCGGCTCGCCGCAGATGGAACCGGAGGACGAATATGGCCTCGGCAGCAAGCTGGTGAATCGTGAGCTGGAAATCCTGCGCATGGTGGGCGGAGGCCTGCGCAACCGCGAGATCGGCAATCGCCTCGGCCTGACCGAAGGCACGGTCAAATGGTACATGCAGCAGATCTACGACAAGCTGGGCGTGCGCCGGCGCCCGCAGGCCGTGATGCGCGCCCGGCAGCTCGGAATCCTTGCCTGACCTATCGAAGGGAAGATGGCCGCACGGGGAGCGCGTCGGACTCTTCCCCGACTTGAGGCGGGGAGGTGAATGAAACGTGGCGAGAGGCAAGGTCATCATAAGCTGCGCCGTGACTGGCGCGATCCATACCCCATCAATGTCTCCCTATCTGCCCGTAACGGCCGATGAGATCGCGGAATCCGCGATCGGCGCGGCGGAGGCCGGTGCCGCAATCATCCACCTCCATGCGCGCAATCCGGTGGACGGCCGGCCGGATCAGAATCCGGATCTGTTCGAGCCCTTCCTAAGGGTCATCAAACAGCGCACCGACGCCGTGATCAATCTGACCACGGGCGGCCATCCCTCGATGACCGTCGACGAGCGCATTCGTCCGGCGCAGCGCTTCGCGCCGGAAGTGGCCTCGCTCAACATGGGGACGATGGGTTTCGGCCTGTTTCCAATGCTGAAGCGATTCAAGACGTTCAAATATGACTGGGAACCCGCCGCGCTGGAGGCATCGCGCGATCTCGTCTTTAAGAACAGCTATGCCGATATCGAGCGGCTGCTGGGCATCCTGTCGCCGCTCGGGACCCGCTTCGAGTTCGAGTGCTACGATACCAGCCACCTCTACAACCTGGCTTATTTCCTGGATCGCGGGTTGGTGAAGGCGCCGCTGTTCGTCCAGACCTGCTTCGGCATTCTGGGCGGCATCGGCAGCCATCCCGATGACGTGATGCACATGAAGCGCACCGCCGACCGGCTGTTCGGCGATCGGTATGAATGGTCGGTGCTGGGCGCCGGCGCGCGGCAGATGGGCATCGTCGCGATGGCCGCCTCGATGGGCGGAAACGTGCGCGTGGGCCTGGAGGATTCACTGTGGGCGGGGCGCGGCACACTCGCCGAAACCAATGCGCGGCAGGTGAGGCTCGCCCGTCAGATCGTCGAAGGGCTGGGGCTGGAAGTGGCGACCCCCGATGAAGCGCGAACCATCCTGGATCTCAAAGGTGGCGACCGGACAGGGATCTGACGATGGAGGGCGAGCAGCAGCAGCGCAGTGGCCCGCTCACGGGCTTCCGCCTGGTCGAGATGGATGCGATCGGTCCGGTTCCGCTCGCGGCGATGCTGATGGCGGACATGGGAGCGGAGATCGTTCGCATCGCGCGGCCTCCGCGGATGGAGGCCGCGTGGGACGATGTTGGCGGCGCAGTGCTGCACCGCAGCCGCACCGTCGCCTATCTTGACCTCAAGGCACCGGGCGCCGCCGATCAGGTGCTGGCGCTGATCGAGCAGGCCGACGGGTTGATCGAAGGCTTTCGGCCCGGAGTGATGGAGCGGCTCGGCCTGGGCCCAGACGTCTGCCTCGCGCGCAATCCGCGGCTCGCCTATGTCCGCGTCACCGGCTGGGGGCAGACCGGGCCGTTGGCGCCGCGTGCCGGGCATGACCTCAACTATATCGCCATTACTGGCGCGCTTCACGCGATGGGGGACGGAAAGGCGCCGCCACCCGTGCCGCTCAATCTGGTCGGTGACTATGGCGGCGGCGCGTTGTTCGGCGTAGTCGGCCTGCTGGCGACGCTCCTCAAGGCTCAACGCACGGGCCGGGGCGACATCGTCGATGTCGCGATGACCGACGGCGTCGCGGCACTGATGAGCCTCTTCTACGCCTTCAAGTCATCGGGTCTGTGGATGGATGCGCCGGCCAGCAACCTGCTCGACGGCGCCGCGCCCTTCTACCGCTGCTACGCGTGCGCTGATGGTCGCCACGTCGCTGTAGGCGCGCTGGAGGCGCCGTTTTTCGCGCAATTGCTCCAAGGACTCCGCATCCCGGCGGATCGCTATGACCAGAATGAGCGCGCAGCATGGCCGGCGATGGAGCGCGATTTCGCTGAGGCTTTCGCAAGCAGGACTCGGGACGAGTGGGCGGCACTGTTCAAGGGAACCGATGCCTGCGTCAGCCCGATATTGTCGATGGAGGAGGCGCCGCACGATCCGCACAATCTCGGCCGCTCGACCTTCCTGGCGCGGAATGGATTCGATCAGCCGGCTCCCGCGCCGCGTTTCGCCAACGCGCCTTCCGGAATTGGCGAGCCGGTATCCGTCGATCTGACGTCCCTGGTCGCACGCTGGTCCGCCGCACGGTGTTGAACCGGCATGTTCTCTTTGGTGCAACACCAGCAACCAATCGGACGACGACCTACCGTTAGATGGGTGGAACTGTCATCTTTGGGATCAGGATTGGCGACGAACGATCTTGCAAAGGCCATGTCGATCCGGACGAAAAAAGAAAGAACCGCCGGATCTTTTCAGGCCCGACTATGGGGAGGATTATTGATGAAGGAACAGCTTTTTCGTGGTGCGTTGCTGACCGGTGCTTCACTGCTGATCTGCAGCGCCGCACAGGCACTGGACGCGCCGGCGACCAATTCCGCCGCACCGGCCCAGGTGGCCGACGCCGGACAAAGTGCCACGTCCGATATCATCGTGACGGCGCGTCGTCGCGACGAAAAGCTGCAGAACGTGCCGGTGTCTATCACCGCCTTCACCGCCGCTACGCTCCAGCGCAGCACCGTGCAGACGATTGCCGACATCCGCACGATTGCGCCGGGCCTCACTTTCTCGTCCGAGGGCGGCAAGGACAACACCGCGGTGACGTTGCGCGGCATCGGCCAGATCCCCACAGGCGAGGTGACGCCGGGTGTGGTCACCTATTTCGCCAATGTGCCGCTGGCGTCACTCGGCTCCAACGTGCCAACCTACGATATCGCCAACGTGCAGGTGCTCAAGGGCCCGCAGGGCACGCTGTTCGGCCGCAATACGCTAGGTGGCGCCGTGCTGGTCTCGCCCCAAGCGCCGACACAGGATTTTGGCGGCTATATCGAGGGCACCTACGGCAATTACGACTATAAGGAAGTTGAAGGGGCACTCAACGCACCGATCATCAAGGATGTGCTTTCCATCCGCGCGGCCGGTCAAATTCGCCGTCGTGATCCGCTGATCTACGCCATCAACGGTGGCAAGGGCTTCAACAATGTGCACCAGGACAGCGCACGCGTATCGATCCTTCTGACACCGACAGACTGGCTGAAGAACACGACGATTCTCGAATATTTCCGGGCCAGGGAATATGGCTCCGGCTATTATCTGCTACGGCAGAACTTCAGCTTCGGCGCTCTGTTCACGCCAGCATTGGGGCCCGTCGCGGGCTCGATTATTGGTGGGTCGCTGGACGCCCAGACCGCTGGCTACCTGTCGGCGCAGCAGAAGAATTTCTATGGCGCCTTTGCGGACGATTCAGGGAGCGGCATCGCCAATCGTCGTGCAGAGGGTGTCACCAACGACACCTCTGCCACGTTCGGCAACTTCACGGTGCGCAACATCTTCGGCTATCGCCGCAACAAGAGCGATCAGCTGATCAACACCGCCGCACTCGGGCCGACGACGCTTCCGGGTTTCCTGTTCGGAAGCCCCACCAACGTGCCCTTCACGGTGTTCCATGCCGCTGCGCTGATCGAGCGGCAATATTACACCAACGAGTTCCAGTTCCTCGGCACGTTCGACCGCTTCAACTTCATCCTCGGCGGCTTCTACAGTCACGACATTCCCGATGGCCCGTCGGGGTCGACCTTCTCCGCGTTCGTCACGCCAGGCTCGCCGGCGTCGGTGGTCACCGCCAATGTGCGCAACACCAACTATGCTGCATTCGGGCAGGTCACTTACAAGCTCACCGATAAGCTGAACCTTACCGGAGGCGTCCGCTACAGCTGGGATCGCGTATCAGCGTGCGGCGGCGCCATCGGCACCAGCTATGCGACGGACTCAACATGCCGTTCGATTGCCGCCAGCGGCGCTGCCGACGGTGTCGGTGTGGTCAGCAACAGGGGGTCGGCACCGAGCTGGACCGTGGGCCTCGACTGGAAGGTGCAGCCCAACCTGCTGCTCTACGTGGTGAGCCGGCGCGGCTATCGCGGAGTAAACGTGAACACGCCCTTGTTCGAATCAGTCTTCACGACAGGTGGTACCAACCCGGCGTGCGGGTTTGGCACGGGCCAATGCGTCGATTTGCGCCCCTTCCAGAAAACCGGTGAAGAGAAGCTGACCGACGTTGAGGTCGGCGAAAAGTGGGACTTCAACATCTCGGGTGCTCGCGGACGGATCAACACCGCCGTCTTCTACAGCAAGTACAAGAATGCGCTGCAATTTCTGAATGTCCAGTCGATCGTGCCGTCCAACGCGCCCGATAACCCGACCAACGCCTCGATCGGCGTGAACGCGGCGAATCTGTCGATTTATGGCGTTGAACTGGAAGCGTCCGTCAGCCCGACGCGCGATCTGACTCTGTCCTTCAACGGTGCCTACACCCATATGAAGGTCGACAGCGTCAATCTGCCGCCGGTCCCGGGTATCTCGTTCACGAAGAATGACGTGAACCGATATGCGCCCAGCTTTTCCGGCACGGTGAGCGGGAGCTGGACGCTGCCGTTCAGGCCGCTTGACGGCGACGTCATCCTGAGCGCCGACCTGTTCATGACCGCCGATTTCGGCGGCCAGTTCGGCGAGAAGCTTCCCGGTTACAACCTTGCCAATGCGCGTCTCGACTGGAAGGGGATCGCGGGCACCGGGCTGGATATCGGTGTCTTCGTCCGCAATCTGACCGCCGAGCGCTATTTCGCGGCTCCCGACGTGCTGCTGAAGAGCTTCCCGGTCAATTCCGTGGCTGTCGGCGATCCCCGTACCTACGGGGTCTCGGCAACCTATCGCTTCTGACATGAAGCTCGGCACCTGCCATCTCTGGGGTCCGGACCTCGGCGCCTTCCGCGCCGAGGTCCGCCTCGCGGCGGAGCTGGGCTTCGATCTCATCACCGTCGGCGATTCGCCGGCCGGATGGCATGATCTCTTCATTTCGCTCGCCATCGCGGCGCAGGATGCGCCGTCCGCAATGATTGCGCCGCTGGTCACGTCCCCCTTCCTGCGCCATCCGATCGCAACGGCCAATGCGCTGTCCACGCTTCAGGATGTCAGCGGCGGGCGCGTCGCGCTCGGCCTCGCCACCGGCGGCAGCACGGTGATGGCGATCGGCCGGATGCCCGCCTCGCAGATCGAGATCCGTGCCGAAATGGCGGCGCTCAGGGCGTTGTTCGCGGGCGAAGGCACCGTGTGGAACGGCGCTCCAGTCAAGCCGCTGCGCTTCGCGCGCGCCGTTCCGATCTACTATTCCGCCTTCGGACCCAAAGCGCTGGCCCTGGCGGGGGAACAGGCCGACGGCGTGATCCTTTTCGCCGGCTCTTCGTCGCTCGATCGCCTCCGGGCAAAAATCGACGCGGTGCAGGCCTCCGCCCGGGCCGCTGGCCGCGATCCGCACGCGATCGATATCTGGGTGGTGAGCTACGCATCCGTCCGCGCCACGCGCGAGGCGGCACTGGCCGACCTCAAGGCCTTTATGGCGGTCAACGCGATGGCGCTGCGCACGCCGGAGGCACTGGCGGCGGTTCCCGAGGCCTATCGGGCGCGCATCCTGGAGTTCCAGTTGCGCTACGATCCGACCGAGCATGTTGTCGTCGACGGCGCCAACGTCGCGTTGATGGAGGAGCTGGGGCTGGAGGAGTTCCTGAGCGACATGGACACCACCGCCGGAACAATAGACAGCGTTGCCGAAACGCTTCGTCGGATCCGGGCGATGGGTGTATCAACTTTCATTGCCGCCCTGCCGGGCCATGCCGATCCACTTTCGGCCATTCGTGGCCTAGGCGCAGCAAGGGATGCGATGTGAGCGTCAGTCCTCCTGATTTCTCCAAGGCCGACGCCGCCACCGCGTCCACGGTCATCGAGGCAATGCCGTTGGCCGATCTGCTGGCGGCGAGCCAGGCGATGACGGTGGAGAGCTTCGGACCGCTCGTCACCTACTCACGCAAGGTGTTCATCCCGCTGACTCGGCTTTGTCGGGATGTTTGCCACTATTGTACCTTCGCGCAGACGCCGCGCGGGATCGGTAAGGCCTATCTGGCGCGGGACGAGGTGCTGGCCATCGCGCGGGCCGGGCAGTCAGCCGGTTGCCGCGAGGCGCTGTTCACGCTCGGCGACCGGCCGGAGGACCGCTATGCAGCGGCACGCGACGCGCTGGCGGCGGCGGGCCATGCGAGCACGCTCTCCTACCTCCGGGAGATGGCTGAGGCGGTGCTCGCCGAAACGGGCCTGTTGCCGCATCTCAATCCCGGCCTGATGGACGATACGGATTATGCGGCGCTCCGGCCGGTCTCGGCATCGATGGGATTGATGCTCGAAACGGCGTCGGAGCGACTGTCCGCGAAGGGCGGGCCGCACCATGGCTCTCCCGACAAGCTGCCCGCGCGCCGGATCGCGGCGATCGAGGCGGCGGGACGAGCATGCGTGCCGTTCACCACGGGTCTGCTGATCGGCATCGGGGAGACCCGCGCCGAACGGATCGAGGCGCTGGTCGCGATCCGTGATCTGCATGCGCGATACGGCCATATTCAGGAAGTCATCGTCCAGAACTTCCGCGCCAAGCCCGACACCCGAATGGCCGGCCACCCAGAGCCCGCGCTTGTCGAGCATCTCTGGACGATCGCCGCCGCGCGCCTGGTGCTGGGCCCGGCGATGACCATCCAGGCGCCGCCCAATCTTCACGCCCCGGATGAGCTGGCGGCGTTGCTGCGCGCCGGCGTCAACGATTGGGGCGGCGTGTCGCCGGTGACGCCCGATCACGTCAATCCGGAAGCGCCCTGGCCGCATCTCGAGGCGCTTGATCAGGCTACCGCCGCCGCGGGCCGCATCCTGCGCGAGCGGCTGGCGATCGGACCCGCCTTCGCCCGATCGCCCGATCGCTGGCTCGATCCCGCTCTTGCCACGATCGTGCGGCGGAGCGTGGATGCGCGCGGGCTGCCTGTGACGGACAGCTGGCATCCCGGAACCACCGATCCGATGCCCGTCAACCTGCCCGCGGGCGTGACTGTGGGCGCGTCGCGGCTCGACGACATCGTCGAGGCGGCCCTGGCCGGCGCGCGCCTGGCTGTGCCGGACATCGTGCGCCTGTTCGAGGCGGACGGAGCGGATGCCACCCGTCTTGCGCGGGCCGCGGACGACCTGCGCCGCGCCGTCGCCGGAGACGCGGTGAGCTTTGTCGTCAATCGCAACATCAACTACACCAACATCTGTCTCTACAAATGCGGCTTCTGCGCCTTCTCGAAGGGTAGCACGCGTGCCGAGCGCGGGCCGGCCTACCGGCTCGATCTGGCGGAGGTCGGCCGTCGCGCGGCCGAGGCGGTGCAACGAGGCGCGACGGAGGTGTGCCTCCAGGGCGGCATCCATCCGGCCTATGACGGCACCACCTATCTCGACGTGCTGCGTGCGGTGCGCGAAGCGGCGCCGGGTATCCACATCCATGCCTTCTCGCCGCTGGAGGTGATGCATGGCGCCGCGACGTTGGGCTTGCCGCTTGAGGATTATCTGGCGCGATTGAGGCAGGCGGGCCTCTCCACGCTGCCGGGCACGGCGGCCGAGGTGCTGGACGAGGATGTTCGCGCCATCCTTTGCCCGGACAAGGTGACGACCGCCGAATGGCTTGATGTGATGCGTACCGCGCACCGTGTCGGTCTGCGTTCTACCGCCACGATCATGTTCGGCCATGTCGACAACTATGCGAGCTGGGCACGCCACCTACTCGCGGTCCGCGATCTGCAGGAGGAGACGGGCGGCTTCACCGAATTCGTGCCGCTGCCTTTCGTTCACATGGAGGCGCCGATCTGGCGCAAGGGCCGCGCCCGTTCGGGCCCCAGCGCCCGCGAGACTTTGCTTATGCATGCCATCGCCCGGCTGGTGCTGCACCCGTTGGTGTCCAATATCCAGACGAGCTGGGTGAAGCTCGGCGCCGACGGCGTGGTGGCCGCGCTCCAGGCCGGCGCCAATGATCTGGGTGGCACGCTGATGGACGAATCGATCACGCGGGCGGCGGGCGGCGCCAATGGCCAGCTTTGCGATCCTGATCGGATGAAGTTGCTGGCGGAGCGTGCGGGACGCACCGCCCGTCAACGCACGACGCTCTACGGGCGCGTCGAACCGTCTTTCGAGTTGGTGGAGAATTGAGTTTGCAGGATCTGTTCCGGCTGGATGGCAGGGTCGCAATCGTGACTGGCGGCGGTTCGGGCATCGGCGCGGCGAGTGCCCGCCTGCTGGCCGCGCGCGGCGCGAAGGTTGCAGTGGCGGGGCTTGGGGAAGCCGAACTCCGCCGGGTCGCAACCACGATCGACGACGCTGGCGGCCAGGCGATCGCGGTCGAGACGGACGTGCTCGACGAGGCCGCGATCGCCAGGCTCGTCACGGCGACGGTGGAGGCGTTCGGTGGCGTGCATCTTGTCCATGGCAACGCCGGGCTCACCGATCCCGGCGTGCTCGGGCGCGACATGCTGGTGGCCGATCTCGATCCCGACACATGGGATCGCGCGATGGCGGTCAATCTGCGCGGCAATGCGCTGCTCGCCAAGCATTGCATCCCCGAGCTGCTCAAGGCCAGCGGTGGCGCTATCGTGTTCAGCGGATCGGGCAAGGGTACGCAGGGCGACATCGACTTCCCGGCCTACGGCGCCTCCAAGGCGGGGCTTGCCAGCCTGGCGCGCTATATTGCCGCGCAATATGGTAAGCAGGGCATCCGCGCCAATGTCGCCGCGATCGGCCTGGTGATGACCGAGGCGCTCGATTCCAACATGCCGGTGCAGGCGCAGGCGCTGATGCTGGAGCATCACCTGACGCCGGCGCTCGGCCGCGCGGAGGATGTGGCACGCGTGGTCGCCTTCCTGCTTTCGGACGAGGCGCGCTTCATCACCGGTGCGACCATCGCGGTCGATGGCGGCTTCACCAGCCATTCGCCCGTCTATGCGGACATGCTGCGTATGGCCGCCTCACCTTCGCAGGGCTGAGCTTATGGAGCAACGGGAGAGGATCGCGGTCGTCGGCGGCACCGGCAAGCTCGGCGCAGCGATCGCGCGGCGGCTTGCCAAGGCGGGACATGATGTGGTGATCGGATCGCGATCGGCGGAGAGTGCGGCACGGGCGGCGGCCGAACTCGGTTTCGGTCTCACCGGCCTTGCCAACGCCGATGCCGCGGCGGCGGCGGACATCGTCATTGTCGCCGTGCCCTTCGCGGCGCAGCAGGGCACGCTCGCCGAGATCGCGCCGCATGTCGCGGGCAAGATCGTCGTCGATACCACGGTGCCGCTGGTGCCGCCGAAGGTGATGCGCGTGCAGCTTCCGGCCGAGGGCAGCGCGGCGGCACGCGCGCAGGCGCTGCTCGGGGAGGGCGTGACCCTGGTTTCGGCCTTCCACAATGTCGCCGCGCACAAGCTCATCACCGACGCGGACGTCGGTTGCGATGTGCTGGTTTTCGGCGATGACAAGGCGTCGCGCGGCAGGGTGGTCGCGCTTGCCAACGCGATGGGGTTGCGAGGACTGCATGGCGGCGCGCTGGTCAACTCAGCGGCGGCCGAAGCGCTGACGTCGATCCTGATCTTCCTCAACAAGACCTATCAGGTTGACGGCGCGGGTATCCGTATCACAGGGACGCTGATCGAACCGGAAGGCTGAAGGTCGCGCACCCCAATGATCGAGATTATTCCTCTCGCCGGGATCGGCGAGATCCTGCCGGGAAGCGATCTGGCGGAACTGCTGGCCGATGCACTGGTCGCGGCATCGGTCGCGCCTCGGCCGGATGACGTGCTGGTAGTCACGCAGAAGATCGTCTCCAAGGCGGAAGGACGCTTCGTCGACCTCGCGTCCGTCGAACCCGGCGAGGAGGCGCGACGGCTGGCAGAGACGACAGGGAAGGATCCCCGGCTTGTCGAGTTGGTCCTGCGCGAAGCGACAACGGTGGTACGCGCTGTGCCGAACGTGCTTATCACCCGGCAGCGGGCAGGGCATGTGATGGCGAATTCCGGCATCGATCGGTCCAACATCGGCGGTGGCGAAGCGGAGCGGGCATTGTTGCTGCCGGTCGATGCGGATGCGTCCGCCCGGCTGCTGCGTGATCGGCTGGCGATCCGTTGGGTGGAACCGCCGGCGGTGCTGATCTCGGACAGTTTCGGCCGGCCGTGGCGTTATGGCGTGGTCAATGTCGCGATCGGCGCGGCGGGGTTGGCTTCGCTCATCGACCGTCGCGGCGAGCTGGATCGCGACGGCCGGCGGCTGGAGGTCACGCAGATCGCACTGGGCGACATGATCGCAACCGCGGCCGGGCTCGCGATGGGTGAGGGCGCCGAGGGCATTCCCGCTGTACTGGTGCGCGGCGTCGCCTGGAGCGGGCCGGATTCGCCCGCCGCGGCTCTGGTCCGGCCGCTGGAGGAGGATCTGTTCCAGTGAGCGATGTTGTCGTCCTCACCGGCGGGGTGGGCGGAGCCAAGCTGGTACTCGGCGCGATCCACGCGTTACCGCCCGGGAAGGTGACGGCGATCGTCAACACCGGCGACGATTTCGAGCATCTCGGCCTGTCGATCTCGCCCGACATCGATACGCTGCTCTATACCCTATCCGGCAAGGCGAACTCCGCGCAGGGCTGGGGGCGGGAAGGCGAAAGCTGGGGCTTCATGGCAGCGTTGCGCGAGCTGGGTGGCGAGGATTGGTTCCAGCTCGGCGACGGCGATCTAGCTCTCCATATCCTTCGTAGCGAAGCGCTTCGCCGGGGCGAGACGCTCTCCGCAATTACCGCGCGTTTCGCGAGCGCCTGGGGGATCGGTGCGACGATACTGCCGATGAGCGACCAACGAGTGGTGACCATGGTGGAAAGCGACGAGGGTACGCTGCCGTTTCAGCGCTATTTCGTGGCGCGTCGCTGCGAGCCGGCGGTGCGGGCGATCTCGTTTATGGGCGTGGAGGTGGCGCGCCCGGCACCCGGCGTGATCGAGGCGATCCGCGATCCGCAGACGCTGGCGATCCTGATCGCGCCGTCCAATCCCTATCTCAGTGTCGATCCGGTGCTGGCGGTGCCCGGCATCCGGGCTACGCTGGCGGACGCGGCGGCGCCCGTGGTGGCAGTTTCCCCGATCGTCGGCGGCAAGGCGGTGAAGGGCCCAACGACGAAGCTGATGGTGGAGCTTGGCATCGAGGTGAGTGCCCGCTCGATCGCGGATCATTATCGCGGCGTCATCGACGGGCTGCTGGTCGACGAGCGTGACGCCGACGTGGATTTGCCGGTCGCGCAGGCCCGGGCAGACACGTTGATGCACAGCCTGGAGGACCGGATCCGGGTCGCCCGCGCGGCGCTGGCACTTGCGGACACGCTCCGCGCGTGAACTGGACCACGCTGATCCCGCTCAAGCCTGACGGGGACCGCAAGAGCCGGCTGGCCGGGGCACTGGAGCGCGATGATCGCCGGAGGCTCAGCCAGTTCCTGCTCGACCATCTGGTGCGGCAGCTTCGCGCGGCGCCCGAAATAGGCGAGATTATCCTGTTGTCCGATGCACCGCCGCCCGGGTGGCCGGACGGCTGGATCGAGGATCGAGGGAGAGGTCTCAACGGGGAAGTGGCCGCCGCGCGGACCGGGTTGGGCGTTGTACCGCTACTGGTGATCCATGCCGACCTGCCACTGGTTACGGTAGCCGACATCGCGGCGCTCCTCGCCGTCGCGGAAGCCGCCGGTTGTGCCATTGCGCCCGATCGGCACGCAGGGGGAACCAATGCGCTGGCATTGGCCGACGGACGCGATTTCCGCTTCCACTTCGGCCACAGCAGCTTGGCGCTTCACGTCGAGGAGGCTGGCGTCGCCCACAGTCTCGTTGAGCTGCCGGGCCTCGCGCTCGATTGCGATACCCCCGACGATCTCGATCTCGCGATCGCCGGGGGTTTCGTGTTTCCTCAATAGGCGCCGGGCGGCGAGATGTTCGGACTCACGCTGAGCCGATCGCGGCCATAGATCTCGTAACTCAGCATCGGGATGTTGGTGATGTGGCGCAGGCCGACATGCACATCCTTCCAGTAGCGGCTGAGCGGATTGGTCAGCGAGAAGGCCGAGGAACCGGCAACGAACATGATCGATTCGATCGCGTCGTGGATCAGGTTGACGATCTGCGCGCACTGCGCCTTGTGCTTCGCGCGCTCCAGGAACGGGAATTCGCGGCCTGAGAGGGCGATCTCGTCGAGCAGACCAGTTGCCTGAAACAACAGCACCCGCGCTGTGTCCAGCGTCGCTGCGATTCGGCCGAGCTCGTGCACCGCCGCGCCGGATTCGGTGCGCGTCTTGTAGAAGGTGGTGACGATCGGCTTCTTCTTCGAATCCGCCTCCACGATCTCCAGCATTGCCTCGGCGGCGCCGAGCAACTGGGCCAGGCCCGTCGCGCGCACCACCGGCACGACCGGCAGATTGTCGGATGGTGCTCCCCAATGTTTCTTGTTGGGTTCCACATGGCCGAAGGGCTTGTCCATCATCACCATCAGGTGATCCGGTACGAATACGTCCTTCGCGACGCTGGTATCGGAGCCGGTGCCCTGCATCCCGGTCACATACCAGGTGTCCTGCATCTCAATCTGGCTGAACGGGATATAGACCATGTTGATGCCGGGCACGACCGGCCCTTCATATCCTTCGAGAACGCAGCCCGCCTGCGCCCAGTCGGACTGTTGCGCGCCGGAGGTGTAGGGCCAGGCCCCGCTGATGATCCAGCCGCCTTCGACACGCTTGGCCCTACCGGGCGGATTATAGGCCCCGCATACGAGCTTCGGCCCCTCGCCGAACAACGCCTGCTGCGTGGCGTCGGACGTGAGGCTCGCCACCCAGGTGGTGCCGTTGACGATCTGCGACACCCAAGCGATCGAGGGATCTCCTTTCGCCAGCTCAATCTCCACCTTCGCAAAGTCGCTGAAGGACAGGCCGGCGCCGCCCCAGCGCTGCGGTAACAGCAGGGTGAGCAGTTTGGCTTCCTTCAGTGCCTGGTCGACCTTGGCGGTCGGGGCGCGAAGCTTCTCGCCCTCGGCCGCTTCCGCCTGCAGCAGCGGGCGCAAGTCTCGCGCGGCCGCGATGAAGGGCTCGGCATCGCCGAAGCCGGTGGGGTGCGGGGTGATCTTGGCTGCCGTTGCCATGACTATCTCTCCTGATAAGGGTGCGTCTTTCCTGCAAATTCGATGATCCACCGTTCCATGCGGTCCGGTGCCTGTTCCCACACGTCTACCCACCAGCGATCTGCCGGAACGATCAACGTGCTGAGCTGCATTCTGACCAGCGCCTCGACCACCGCCTCGCGATCCAGCGGCTCGTTGCGAAGGCTGTCGAGATGGTCGAAGGAGCGGCTGAGCGCCGCCTTCACTGCGGCCTTGTGGCGCGCGAAATGGCTGCGGAAGAACTCCAGATAGAAGCTCGGTTCCACCTCCAGCATCCGTTCGGGCGATCGCTCAATGGTGAAGCGCGAGAAGAATCGCATCACTGCGCGGAAGCGCTCGAGCGGATTCTCCTGGCTGTCGGCCGCCTCGCATACGCCGGTTTCGAAGTTGGTGCAGACGAACTCCGCGACCGCCGCCATCACCTCCTCCTTGGTGGAGAAATAGCGGTAGAGCGTGCCACGCGAGACGCCGCTTGCGTCGCTGATGTCGCTCATTGAGAGGCGCCGGGCGCCACGGCTGGCAATCGCCTTCAGCGCGCCTTCAAGAATCTTCACGACGCTGGTCGGCAGCCGCTCGCCGTCCCGCGATAGTGGGCCGTCTCCGGTTCCCGATAGCGGCGTGAAGATATTCATGCGGCGCCTTCCATCTCGGCAAGATTGTGCGGCTTGCTGACATAGCCGGGCAGGTTCTGCCCGCCGTCGACGTTGATTAGCTCGCCGGTAATGAAGCGGGACATCTCGGAAGCGAGGAAGACAACGACCGGTCCGATATCCTCTTCCGGATCGCCGGCGCGCAGCAGAGGGTTGTTCTGGGTCGCCATCTCCAGGAAGCCGGGTACGTCCTTCACCAGCTGCGCGAAAACCTGGCCTAGCCCGGTCGGGGCGATCGCATTGACGCGGATGTTGAAACGGCCCCATTCCACGGCGGCGCTGCGCGTCAGCCCAAGTATCGCACCTTTGTTCATGTTGTAGTCGCTGTGCAGCCAGGCGCCGGTCTGCGCGTCGATCGAGTAGAAATTGACGATCGAGCCGCCGCGCTCCTTCATATGCGGGAACGCCGCGCGCATCGCCCACCAGGTGCCCCAGGTCCCGATCTCCAGCGTGCGCTGGAGCATCTCGTCTGTCTTCTGCTCGATCAGCAAATTGGGCGAGAGCTGAGAAGCGTTGTTGACGAGCGTATCGAGCCGGCCGAACCGTTCGACGGTCCGCGCGATCATGCCGTCGACCTCGCTCTTCACGCCCATGTCACAGGAGAAGCCGAGTGTCTCGATGCCGAAATCACGCGCAACGGTTTCGGCAGCCGCCTCGGCGGCGGGACCGTCACGGCCGGTAATCACCACCTTTGCGCCTTCTCTCGCCATGCGGCGCGAGATGCCCGCGCCGAGGCCCTTGGCGCCTCCGGTGACGATTGCAACCTTTCCCTCCAGCAACCTCGTCATGCAGCCTCCCGCTCCGCCGCGGCCGCGCTGAGCGCGCGATCCATGTCCACCCGCTCGGCGCAGCGCGCGCCGGTCAGAACGTAACCGACTGTCCGGCCGGCCTCGTCCTGGAAGAGGTATTTGAGGCCGTCCGCGTCATCCTCGATCTTCACCCAGCGCCCTGCCGTGCCGATCGGTGCCGGCAACAGCACGACCGGGCAGGCCGTCGTCTTCACCTGCACGGAGAGCGGCGGGAAGCGGATCTCGGTGGGCGTGCCGAGCAGGCTGGGCGCAATCGCGCGCGCCGCCGCCATGATCGGAGTGACATAGGCAGCCAATCCGCGCGGATATTCGGCGCAATCGCCGATCGCATAGATGTGCGGATCGCTGGTGCGGCCGGTGGCGTCGACCTTGATGCCGCGCCCGATTGCCAGCCCGGCCTCTTCGGCCAGCCGGGTATGGGGGCGTAGGCCGATAGCTGAGAGGACCGCGTCCGCCTCGATCGTCGTGCCGTCGTCCAGCCTGGCGACGGTCATGGTATCGGCGCGGTCGAGTGCCACCACCTTGCGGCCGAGATGCCATTCGACGCCCTGCGCGGCGAGCGCGTCGCGCACGGCATCGCCCACCGGCTGCGGCACGAGCTGGGCCAGCGGATGCGCCAGCATGTCGACGACGACCGGCTTGTAGCCAGTCGCAGACAAATCATTGGCGAACTCGCTGCCGACCAGTCCGCCTCCCATCACCAGCACGCGGGCGCCCTCGCGCAGCCCCTCGCGGAAGCGGCGATAGTCATCAAGATTGTTGACCGGCAACGCGCGCGCGGCACCCTCGCCTTCGATTGGCACCTGCACCGGATCGGCGCCTAGCGCCAGCACCAGCTTGTCGTAGGGCAGGGGCCCGCCCGTGGTAAGCAGCACCCGGCCCGCCGGATCGATCGCCTCCACTCCGCGCCCGGCGCGCAGGTCAAGCCTGAGCTGCGTCGCCATCTTGTCGGCGGGCGTCGTGACCAGCGTGTCGGCGTGCTTGCCTTTGGCGAGCGCGGTCGACAGCGCTGGCTTCGAATAGAAATGCCCGTCATCGGCTGTGATGAGCGTCAGCCTCGCGTCCGGCGCAAGCCTTCGCAGTTCGCGCAGTACGCCGTAGCCGGCAAGGCCGCTGCCGACGACCACGACATCGATGGGGGCAATGCCGGACATCGGATCAGAAGAAGATTGCGAAGTTGGACATGGAGAGCGTCGCCTGATCGACGATGATCTCGCGGCGGACGAGCTTGTAGACCCCGTCAATGTATCGCCAGATATCGCGACGCTCGGCGGTCAGCTTCTCATTCACCCAGTTATCCCCTCGGCTGCGCTCGACGAAAAGATAGCTGACCACCTCATAGTCATCGGGCGTCTCGGTCTCGCCGACGCGGACGTTGGTGACGAAGCGGCGCACACGAGAAGGCGGGTCCTCCGCCCAGGCGCTCTTGGTGAGCCGCCCGGTCCGCATCAGGATCGAGTTATAGTCGTCGTCGAAATGCTTGGCGGTCCGTACCACGTCGCGGTCACGGTTGGGGCCGGTACGCGTCAAACGGAGCGGAGCCGTATAGACCAGATCCTCGTGCAGCATCGCCACCCAGTCGTCGAAACGGCGCTCATCGAGGGCCGCCGCCTCGTCGTACAGCGTCTCCAGTAGCCGATTGTAGATCTCGGAGCCCAGCGGCACCCGGCTCTTCGAGACGAGCCCCCTCATCACCGCGCCCTTATCGACCGCGGCCGTCGCATAATTGGTCATGATCCATCCTCTCTCGATACGGTGCGCGATCAGGAGTCCGACATCATGTCGCGATAAGCGAGCCACCAGTTCCACTGGGTGTCGTCCTTGGTGAAGCCCGGGTAGATCAACCCGTCGCCATACCAGCCCTCCGGCTTCTGATGCCCGGTCAGTGCCTGATATTTCAGCGTCATCGTCTTGCCCATCACGCCGCGCGCGTTGCGCATGATCTGCGGCCAGGTGTCCGCATCATCCTGCTCGATCGTGCCCGAGGTGCCGGTCTGCTGGATCGCGTTCTGCAACATGTCGCGCTTGACCTGCTCCGGCGCGTCCTTCTCGGCAAAGATGTAGTTGACGAACTCCACATGGTTCGGGCCCTTGGGCACATAGGTGTGGAGGGCGAGAGCACCCGAGGCGCCGCCGTCCGTCCGCGGCGCGAAAATGAACGCGAACAGGATGTTCGGGAACATGCCACCCACCTGCGGCGGCACCGTCGCAAGCTGCTCCACCTGGCGCGGCGAGAGATTCTTGAAGAGTTCGGGGATCAGTTCCTTGGTGATGCCCGGCGGCGGCAGCATGTGCAGCCGTTCTTCGACTGACTTGCCCTCGAAACTCATCTCCGAGAACATCTTGAAGGTCAGCGCGGCTTCCAGGCAGCGGAGCGAATGGCCTTGCTTGCAGCTGATGTCCACGCCGTACATGCCCGGGGCATTGTCGTAGATCGACTCCGCCGTGCCTCCCATGATGCCGCCCTCCATCAGGGAGCGGTGCAGAGTGAGCGTGTGAAAACCGTCGGAGCCGGACTGCTCGCCCGGGATCTTCCAATTACACGGCAACACGAAGCGTTGCGGCGGCCCCAGCATCTCCAGCCCGCTATCGGTGCGGCAGAAGAGCTGGTCGAAATAGAATTTCGTGTCGCCCAGGAATTCCTCGAACGATGGGCCATCATGGTCCCACGTCGCGAAGATCAGCCCGCCATAGACATGGACACGGGCCTTCTTGAGGCCAAGTTGTTCCTTGGACAGCTTGTCGCCGTGCATCCGCTCACGCTCGACCGGCGCACCCAGAAAGCTGCCATCGGACTTGAATGCCCAGCCATGATAGATGCAGCGATGCGAGTGGGCGTTGCCGGCTTCCGCAAGGCAAACCCGCATGCCGCGGTGCGGGCAGACATTGAGCATGACATGGATCTCGCCGCTGCGATCGCGGGTTACGATGACACTGTCTTCACCCATGTCGCGCATCACGAAATCACCCGGATTGGGGATTTCGGTGTCATGAGCGAGCAGCAGCCAGGTCTTCGCGAAGATCCGCTCCATCTCGTACCGATAGAGTTCTTCGTCATCCATCACCCGCATCGACACCTCGTTCATGTCGATATCGATGAGGTCGTCCAGAGTGGTGCCATCCCGCAGCACGAGGCGCGACTTCTTGAGCATGATTCCTCTCCCGAGTCGTATCGGATTTGATGGAAATGTTACACATTGACCACAAACTGTTCAAGCTGTATAAATCAGAAAAACCCCGAGGAGAGCCATGTCCCGTCTTCGCGTCGTGATCGACAAGCCCGCATGCTGCGGCTACGGCCTTTGCGCCGAAATCTGCCCGGAAGTGTTCAAGCTGGACGGCAACGGCATCGTCTATGTCGACGATTCGCTGGTGCCGGAGGGTCTGGAAGAAAAGGCGCGCGAGGGCGCCGAGGCCTGCCCCCAATCGGCGCTGGCGGTCGAGGACGCCTGAAGAGCGGGATGGGAGCTCACCGCTCCCATACCAGCGGCAGTGTCGTTGGCTGGATCATCGCGCCCAGCGCGCTGACGATCTCCGCACCCGGCTCGATCCGGAACGGCGGGATCGCGCCGAAGAACTCCTCGATCCCGACATGCAGCTCGCGCCGCGCGAGATGCATGCCGACGCAGCGATGCGGACCAAAGCCGAATGTTTCATGCTGCGGCCCGCGTTCCAGCCGAATCGCGTTGGGCTCCGGATATTTGCTCTCGTCGCGGCAGGCGAGCGTGGTGGCCATCGCCACCTTGTCTCCCGGCAGTACGCGCACGCCGGCGACCTCAGTTTCCTTGATGCAGGTGCGAAAGGTCGTCACCGCCGCATAGGCGCGCAGCAACTCCTCGGTCGCAAGGGGGATCTTGTCAGGATGGGCGCGCAGCCAGGCCTGGTCCTCCTGCTTTTCCGCGAGATGGCGGAAGTGAAGGCCCATATTGGTCGATACGGTATCGAGCCCGCCAATGTAGAGCCCGAAGGTAAGCCCGATCAGTTCATTCTCGTCGAGCGGCCGACCGTTGATCTCGGCGGTGACGGCGAAGGTGATGAAGTCGTCGCGCGGATCGTGCCGGCGCTCTTCCATCTTTTCCAGCAGATAACCCTTCACGGATCGCACCGCATCGGCGCATTTCGCCATGTCCGGCTCATGGAGCAGGCCCATCTCCCATTTGAGGAGCTGGGTTACGTCTTCCTGCGGCAGTCCCATCAGCTCCAGGAAGACGGCGATCGGATACTCGAAGGCAAATTCGCTCATGAACTCGCAGGAGCCGCGGTCCTTGAATCGATCGATGTAGCGGCGCGCGTGCGCGCGGACCTTGTCTTCCAACGCGGCCATCTTCTGCGGTGCCAGCAGGGGGTTGATCAGGTTGCGATACCCGGTGTGCTCGGGCGGGTCATATTCGACCGGCACCTGGCTCCAGCTGTCGCCAATCAGCATCGAGAAGGGGGAGAAGCCCTTGCTCGAGAAATGCTCGGTATCCTTGTAGACCTGCCGCATCACCTCGGCGCGGCGGAACACCCAGCCGGGGCCGCCACCTGGATAGACATGCGGAACATAGCGCACCTCCGGGCCGGCGCAGACTTCTGGTACGATCCGGTCGAAGGGGTTCTCGCTGGTGAAGGCACCGAGATAGAGCGGGTAGGTACGGTCGACCAGCTCGGGCGGCACATGCGTCGGGATCGGTGTGGCGGCAGGGGGGGAGGCCATGTCGTTCATGCTGCGGATCCTCGGCTCAACGCTGCATTTCGACGTTGAGGCGGGCGAGCTTCAGGGACGCGATCCGCCAGAGCCCGTCGCGGCGGACATATCGCTCGCGATAATGTCCATAGCCCGTGATCGCGGTGACGGGAGGAATCGGCGACTTGCCCTCCGCCCACACCACGCGATCCTGCATCGCCCAGATGACGTCGGCAGCGTCCGGGCCGTCGAACGCGATCTCGGGACTGTGGACATGATGGGTGCTCTTCGCGTGGGTCACGGCCGCACGGACCTGATCGACCAGGGCTTCGCGCCCGTGGAAGGGGTCTGCGCCGGTATCTTCCTTCACGTCGAGTACGGCGTCATCGGTAAAGAGGTTGCCGAAACCTTCCCAGTCCTTCGTGTCGAGG
>FTCZ01006559.1_pt1 | contig 47545 bp, 46 predicted proteins | sample 1658871 | NCBI WGS metagenome assembly FTCZ01 (sample SAMEA3914864, study PRJEB12502) | metagenome | biome: forest; material: soil | place: USA | collected 2012-03-12 | depth 0.3 m | reverse complement strand
CTGCGCGCCAAGAACGCGGGCTCGGAAGTGATCGTCGTCTGGAGCGTCACGACGGGCATGGAAGCGCGCATGTTCAACACGCGCGCGACGATGGGCTGGGACGTGCCCTTCGTCGGCCACCCCTCGCTTTCCTCGGGCGAGCTCGCAACCCTCGTCGACAAACCGGACAACTGGAAGAAGGTCTACGCCGTCGGCTACAAGAGCTGCAGTTACGACAGCGCGGGCAAGCTGCCGGCCCATAGCCAGGAGCTGGTCAACAAGCTCAAGGGCAAGGTCGAGCTCAAGGATACGCTGCTCTGGTGGGTGGCGGGCGGCTACGACGCCATCGATCTCTTCGCCAAGGCGGTGGATGCGAGCGGCGGCACGGCGAGCGAAGGCATCACCAAATACCTGAACACGCTCAGTAAGTTCCCCGGCTATTTCGGCACCTACACCTTCAGCGAGAAGGAGCATAACGGCTACCCGACCGAGGAAGTCGTGATGTCGGAAGCAAGCAGCGCCAAGGACGGCGCCTTCACCCTCGCGCCTGGCTACGGCTGAGCCATGCTCGGGTCCATTCTTGCATCGGGGCTGGCGGCGGGCGCGATCTACGCGCTCATCGGCATCACCTACAACACGATGTTCGCGACATCGCGGGTGATGAGCTTCACCGCCGGGCAGCTTGGCATGCTCGGCGGCGTCTTCGGCTCGTATTTCATGCTGAACTGGGGCTTGCCCTTCATCATCGGCCTGCCGCTGGTGCTGATCGCCTGCGCCATCGTTGGCGTGATCACCGAATTCGTGGCGGTGCGGCCCGTACTGAAAAGCCTGGAGCAGCATCTCTACGTGCTCTCCACGCTGGCGCTGGCGCTGATGATCCAGCAGGTCGCGGCGATCGAATGGGGCACCGAGCCCCGGCCCTTCCCGCGCCTGTTCGGCATCGGCTCCGGCACTTTCGACGAGAAATTCTGGCTGCCTGTCGTCACCTGCCTGCTGACCATCGCCGGGCTTGAATATCTCTATCGCCGCACTCTCGTCGGCCGTGCCTTCCTCGCCATTGCGGAGGACAATTTCGCCGCGCGCGCGCTCGGGCTGCCCGAACGCAACCTGCGCATTGCGAGCTACGCGCTGGCCGGCGCTATCGGCGGCCTTGCCGGCTTTTCCGGTGGCGAATTGCTGCTCGCCTTCTTCGCCAATGGTGCGCTACTCAATTTCTATGGCTTCGTGCCGGTCGCGCTCGGCGGCCTTGGCAACAACCGCGGCGCGGTCGTCGGCGGCTTTGCACTTGGGCTGTTTCAGCAGGCGGCGAACTTCACCGTCGGCGGCATTTTCTCCTCGGTCGCCGTCTTCGCCATCTTCATCGTCGTGCTGCTCGCCGCCCCGCAAGGGCTGTTCGGCTCGGCAACGGCGCGGAGGGTGTGATGGACCACGCCCCCGACGCCACGCTTGTCGACGCTGATATCGCGCCGCCCGCCCGCCACGGACTGATCGGCACACTCGCGCCTTTCGCGCTGCTGCTGGTCATCGCTTTCGCCTTGCCTCTTTTCGGCAACGACTATTGGGCGCTGATCGCGACGCGCGCCGCGATCTACTGGATTCTCGTTTCCGGCCTCAATCTCGTCGTCGGCTTCGCCGGCCAGCTCGCCATCGGCTATGTCTCGCTGCTGACGCTCGGCGCCTACACGACCAGCGTGCTCGCCGCCGGCAACGTGCTGCCGCCGCTACCAAGCTTCATCGCGCTCGCCGTTGCGGCCGTCGTCGGCGCGATCTTCGGCGTCGTCGTCGGCCTGCCTGCGCTCCGCCTGCGCACTTTTTACTTCGCCATGACGACGCTCGGCTTCGCCACCATCGTCACGCAGATCGCGCTCGCCTGGCAGAGCGTGACAGGCGGCGGCATCGGCATCACCGGGCCCGAATTCCCTGCCCCGTTCAACACGGCCTGGGGCTACTACTACCTCTGCATCGGCATCGCGATCATCTGCACCTGGATGAGCGCCAACATCGCCCATAGCCGCTTCGGCCGAGCGCTGGTCGCGATCCGCGATGCGGAGGTGGCGGCGGAGGCCAGCGGCATCGCCAAGCCGACCTTGCTGGTGCTGGTCTTTCTCTTCGCCGGCGCACTGGCGGCGGTTGCCGGCGGTCTCTTCGCCAGCCTGCAAACCTACATCACGCCGGATGCATTCACCTTCGATCTCTCAGTGCTGTTCTTCATCGCCATCCTGATCGGCGGGCGCGGCTCGATCATCGGACCGATGCTCGGCACCATCATCCTGACGGTGCTGCCGGAGATCGCGGCGCCGCTCGCCGCCTGGTCGACCTTCCTCTATGCGGTGCTGCTGCTTGTGATCGTGCTCGCCATGCCCGGCGGCATCGCGGCGCTGATCGACTTCAAGAACCGCAAGCCGCTGGAAAGCAATCGCTCGATCAAGCCGCGCCCCTCGGCGCTTGCAGGCATTCTGCCGCAGGCGGCCGGCCGGAAGCCGCTCGCGCTGGAAAATATCCTGCTGCGCTTCGGCGCGGTGCGCGCCATCGATGGCCTTAGCCTGAATGTCGAGCCCGGCCTCGTCCATGGCCTGATCGGCCCCAATGGCAGTGGCAAGACAACGACACTCAACGTGATCTCTGGCTATTACAAGCCCGAAACCGGCGGCATGACGCTTGGTGGCAGCCCCCTACCATTCGGCTCCGCGCATCTGCGCGCGCCAACCGGCATTGCCCGCACCTTCCAGACTCCGCGCCTCGTCGGCGAGGGCTCGGTGCTGGAAAACGTGATGATCGGCGGGACGATCCACGGCAAGGCAAGTTTCCTAGAGACCATCTTCTCGCTGCCACGCCATGGCGTGGACGAGAAGGCGCTGGAGAAGAGCGCGCACGCCGCGCTGGCGACCGTCGGCATCGACCGGCTCGCCCATGTCCGCGCCGACCGACTCCAGCATAGCGAACTCCGTTTCATGGAAATCGCCCGTGCGCTGATGACTCGCCCGGCCTTCCTTCTGCTCGACGAGCCAGCGGCCGGTCTTTCCGCCGATGAGATCAGCCGGCTCGGCAGCCTCATCAAGGCGATCAGCCGGCAGGGCACCGGCGTGCTGCTCGTCGAGCACCATGCCGACCTGATCTTCGACATCTGCGACCACGTCACCGTGCTCAACCTCGGCAAGGTGCTGGCGAGCGGCACGCCGGCCGAAATCCGCACCCACAAGGAGGTCGTCAGTGCCTATCTCGGCGGCTGATTCCCTGCTCGACATTCGCGGCCTCTCGGCCGGCTATGGCAAGATCGCGGTGCTGCACGAAGTCTCGATGCAGATCGCCAGCGGCGAGGTCATCGCTCTGCTAGGCCCCAACGGCGCGGGCAAGACGACGCTGCTCAAGGCCATCTCCGGCCTGCTGCCCTGGACCGGCGGCGCGGCGACTTTCGACGGAAAGTCGCTCGACGGCCTGTCGCCGCGCGGCTGCGCCCGCGCCGGGCTTGTGCATGTCATCGAAGGCCACCGCGTCTTCACGCAGATTTCCGTTCTCGATAACCTGCTGCTTGCCGGATATGACCTGCCACGTGGCGAGCGCGCGAGCCGCGTCGAGGAAGCGCTGACCTATTTCCCCGAGATCGCCGAGAAGCGCCACGAGCGCGGCGGCGCGCTCAGCGGCGGCCAGCAGCAGATGCTGGCCGTAGCGCAAGGCCTCGTCCGCCGCCCACGCCTGCTGATGCTGGACGAACCCTCCGCCGGCCTGTCCCCGGTTCTGGTCGACCGCGTGCTCAGCGTTATCGGCGCGCTGAAGGCACAGGGCACCTCCGTGCTGCTGGTCGAACAATTGATTGAGAAAGCGCTGCGCGCCTCCGACCGCGTCTACGCGCTGGCGCAGGGCCCTGTCGTGCTGCAAGCGCCGACGAGCGAAGCATACCTGCCGGAAAAGCTGGAAGCGGCGTATTTCGGGCATGGCGTCGAGGTGGTACCGGCCTGAGCTTGCCGCAGCGTTCGCGCCCCGCACTTGATGCGGAGCCCATAAACGCGACCTTGACGGAGGATATGGGTCCCGGATCAAGTCCGGGACACGAGTTCTGACACCGGCTTTACTCGCACGAGCACATCCCTCGGCCGCCGCTCTTCCGAATTGATCGGCGTAATATCCTGCGGACAGGCCGACATCACCACGATCAAATCCATCTCGGCGCGAAAGGTGATGCTGTCGCCGGGCCGTGAAGCTGGGCTAGCCCGCACCACCGTCCGGTCCGCCGTCAGCGTCACGTTCATGAACAGGTTGAGCGGATCGGGCGTTATTGGAATGCTGAAACCTTCAGCGGCGAGCGCCTCATGCAGGTTATCCTCACAACTGCGATGCCCGCCAACCACTCCAAGCTCGGCATAGATGGCGGCGTTGCAGGCGCAGAGAAGCGTATCGTGAACACCGGGAGACGTATCCGCCACGCACCGCAGCATTGGCCGCCGGCGCGTGCTGACAAAGGCCTCGCCGATAGCAGGAAAACTTCGGCTGTTGATCGAGCGCGTGTGCGTCATCGACATGTATTCGGTGAGATCATGCCGGTTGAAGGCCCAGGTATCGACGACCTGTGTGCCGTGGAGGTTGACCAATTCGATGCTCTCGCCAGCCTTCACCATCACCGCGCGGGCATAGCTTGCCGGAATGAGCGTTTCGATCACGCCCTCAGCCACTGTCCGAGCCGTTCGGCAAATCGATCGATATCCGCTTCGTCATTATAGACGCCGGGGCTGACGCGCAGCAGGCCAACGCGCAACGTGACGTGTATCTGCTCCGCGGCCATCGCCTCGACCAGCCCGTAGCGTTTGCCGTCAGGGAGTGCGAGCCCGACGATATGAGGCACACGCAGGTCGCGCGGCGGCACGGAAAGCCCGAGTTCGGCCAAATGCCCCGCAAGCCGGTCCGTCAGCATGCGCAACCGTTCAGAGATATTCGGCTGCCCCCAGCCGGTGACGACCTTGAGACCGGCATTGGCCATCGGGATCGTGATGAAGATATCGCGCTCGCCACGGTCGAAGCGCCGCGCGCCGGCGAGCATTGGCAAGGTCTCGACAGGCACGGTTGAGGCAGAATCATAAGCGCTGCGGTTCGCGCCATGCTCTTCCAGCGGCCGGCCATTTTGGTGTTTCGGCGCGACATAGAGGAAGGCCAGGCCATAGGGGCCTTGCAGCCATTTATAAGTCGGCATGACCATGTAGTCGGGCCGCAAGGCCTGAACATCGAGCGCGGTGACGCCTGTCGCCTGCGTCGCATCGATCAGGAAGATCGCCTTCTGCTTGCGCAGCGCCAGCGCGACGCGCGTCAGATCGACAGCAAGCCCGTTGCTCCAGTGTGAGGGGGAAAGGCCCGCGAAGGAAACGGGCGGCGCACCGGGGCGCTCGATCGCCGCCAGCACCGCCGCTGTAAAATCATTATCCGCCGGCCGCTTAATGGTTTCGAGCACCGCGCCATGCTCTTCCGCCAGCCTGGCAAGGCCCAGCGCCAGCGAAGCGTGCTCGCCGTCGAGCACCAGCACGCGGCTGCCCCTGGCAATTTTCACGTTGGCGCAGGCGGTGGCGATGCCGTAGCTCGCGGAACCGACGATGGCGATATCATCCGCGCCGGCATTGATCAGACCGGCGATCAGACCGCGCGTTTCCTCAACCAGCGCCGGGTTCGGCGGCCAGGCCTGCCGCCACGGCGCGACCTTGATCCGCACACCCTCCTCGCCCGCCGCCTGAACGCTCAGCGGGATCGGCGCGAAGGCTGCGCCGTTGAGATAGATGACGCCGGGTTCGAGATCATAGAGTGCGCGTTGGCAAGGGAGCATGAGGAAATCTTTCTTCTTGATCCGGCTAAGGCGAATGCTTTTCAGCGCGCGTCCCGGACTTGATCCAGGAGCCATAAACGCGACCTCATCCTGAGCCTGTCGAAGGATGCTCCAGTTCCCGCGCCGGACACAACATCCTTCGACAGGCTCAGGATGAGGTGGAGGGGTTGTTGCCCTGGGTCCCGGATCAAGTCCGGGACACGAGCGCAGTGCCTGCCTATTTCCCGAACAGCGGATGCTGAACCTTGTCGCCCGGCTTCAATCCGATCTGCGATGCCGCGCCGCCATTCAGTTCCAGCACGCCAAGCACCGGCGCGCCGGATTCGATCGTGCGTTCGGACAGGGGCTCGGTGCGCTCGGCGATGCGCTGCACCGTGCCATCCTTACGGATAAAAACCATATCGAGCGGGATGTAGGTGTTCTTCATCCACATCGCGACCGGCTCCTCGCGGTGGAAATCGAACAGCATGCCGCGGTCGGCCGGCATGAAGCGCCGCTCCATCAGGCCGCGGCCGCGCTCCTCATCGGTGCGCATCACCTCGACCTGGAACGGGTGCGGGCCGCTCGCGGTGACGATGGTCAGCGTTTCGAGCCCGTCCGGCGATTTGGCGACGGCCTCGGTGAATTTTGAGGTAAGATTGGTGTAGATCGCGGTTGCGGAGACCAGCAGCATCGCTGCGACCAGCACCACGATGGCGATACGGCCCTTGCGCTGGCTGGCGGCGGCCGGGCCTGTCTGACCGGTATTGGACATGGGAAACGCCGATGAGCTTGCCGTTAATGAGACGACGGCAGCTTTCCACCGTCGAGCGGGCGAACCTCCGCAGCCATCAATCCCTTGGAGCCGGGCCCATAACGCACCAGCACGGTATCTCCGGGCTTCAGTTCGCCCAGACCATAGCGGCGCAGCGTCTCCATGTGTACGAAAATATCCGGCGTGCCTTCGCCCTGCGTCAAAAAGCCGAAACCGCGCAGCCGGTTGAACCACTTCACCACCGCCTGCTCCAGCCCGCTGGTCGGGGTGACGCTGACATTGGCACGCGAGGCGATCTGCGAAGGATGCACTGCCGTGCTGTCATCCATCGAGATGATGCGGAAGGCCTGAAGGCCGCGCACACGCTCCAGTGCCTCGCAGACGATGCGCGCGCCTTCATGAGCAGTCTGGAACCCGTCGCGGCGCAAGACCGTCACATGCAGCAGCACATCAGCGCCGCCGCCATCCGGCACGATGAAACCGTAACCCTTGACGACATCGAACCATTTTACGGTGCCGGCGATCTCAATGACGTCAAGCGCGTCCGCCGGCGAAAGATCATGCCCAAGATCGGTTTCGCCCGCTCTATTCGACATCGCCAAATGCGGCAATGTTTTATGCCTGAAGTCATCCGAGTTCATCGGCGATGGCCCACCCGTCGCGAATCCGGAAAGCGATTCACTTGGTTGAAGATAGCATTGCCACAGTGTCTGCAAACCCGTATTTCGTCGATTTAAAGCTTTCGCCGCCGCAATTCACAGAAGCTCGCGAAATGGCGCGAGGATATCTCCAATGTCGCCGCGCAGGACGAGATCGGCTATTTCGTCGAGCGGTGTCTCTTCACGGTTGATGATCACGAGCCGCGCGCCGGACTTTTTCGCCAGCGCCGGCAAGCTCGCCGCTGGAAACACGACGAGCGAAGAACCAATCGCCAGAAACAGATCGCAATCGAGCGCGAGCGCCTGCGCGCGGCGCATTTCCGCCTCGGGCATCGCCTGGCCGAAGGAAACGGTAGCCGATTTTACCGGGCCGCCACAGGCGACGCAGCGCGGCGCTTCGCCCGTCGCCTCGAAAGACGGACGGATATCGGCGAGTTCGTGCCGCAACCCGCAATCGAGACAGGTCGCATAGGTACCATTGCCGTGGAGCTCGATAATGTGCTCGGACGCGATGCCTGATTGATGATGCAACCCGTCGATATTCTGCGTGATGACCGCCTGCAACTTGCCGCGCGTCATCAGCGAGGCGAGAGCGTCATGGCCTCTCCCGGGCTTTGCGCCCGCATAGGTGTCGTCCATCGTGAACTTGCGCCGCCATGCCTCGCGTCGCACATCCTCGCTGGCGAGGAAGGCCGGAAAGGGAATGGGCTTGTTGCGCATCCACGGGCTACCGGGCGAGCGGAAATCCGGTACGCCGCATTCGGTCGAGATGCCCGCGCCCGTGAAGGCGACGATCCGCGAAGACGCCGCGATCAGGTCGGCAAGGTCGGCTCGATCATCCGCCATATCGGGAGGTTGCCAGACATCCATACGGCATTAGATCAGGCGGATGGTGGGGATTTCAAGTCAACTCAGCCCGAAATCCTTGATCCAGCCAAGGCCCGCCTCCACGCTTCCGCGCGGGCGGTACTCCACGCCGACATGGCCCGGCCAGCCGAGCTTCTCGATTTCGGCGAAGATGAAGCGATAGTCGAGTTCGGAAGAATCCGGCTCGGCACGGTCCGGTACGCCGGCAATCTGGATATGGCCGACAAGCGGATAGAAGCGCTTGAGCCGCCGCGTCACGTCGCCGGACTGGCGGGCAACGTGATAGCAGTCGAACATGATCTTCAGGTTCGGCGCGCCGACCACTTCCACGACAGCGGCCGCATCCTCGATGACCGAAAGGTGATTGCCTGGCGCGTCATGCTCGTTCAGCGGCTCGATCATCAGCATCACGCCGGCCTTGGCGGCTTCGGCCGAGGCGCGCGTTAGATTGGCGAGATAAGTCGAGCGGCCGGCATCGAACTGCGCTGGCGGTACCTTGCCGGCCATCACATGGATGGCGCAACTGTCGAACACCTTGGCGTAATCAAGCGAAAGCTGGAAGGCCTGCCAGAACTCCGCCTCCCGGCCCAGCTGCGCGGCAAGGCCGCTATCGCCCTTTTCCACGTTGCCGCGCGGCGTGTTGATGCCGACAATGGCCATGCCATGCTTGCGCGCGGCGGCGAGAATATCGGCCGCCGGCACATCGTAAGGCCAATGCATCTCGATCGCCTTGAAACCGGCCTTCGCCGCCCGCTCGATGCGTTCGAGATGCGGCAGGTCATTCCAGAGGAAGCCGAGATTGGCGGAAAGGCGGATGGGCATGACTATTTGCCTTTCAGCGTGACACCATTTTGCACCGCTATGAAATCCGAGATCATCGGCACGTAGTCGCTGCCCTTACCGGCCGCTACAGCCGCCGCGTAGACATTCTTCACAGCATTTCCGACAGGGTTCGCCATCGGCACGGCCTGCGCCATGTTCTCTAGGTAGCGCACATCCTTATAGGCGTTGCTCAGCGTGAACTGGTGCGCGTTGCGGTCGCCTTCCAGCACATATTTGAAATAGGTCTGGTAGAAGCCGCAATCCATGCGGCTGCCGCGCAATACGCTGTCGAAAGTCTCCTGGCTGATGCCGACCTTCTTCGCCAGCGTCAGCGCCTCGGCATAGATCGCGCCGTAGCCCATCGAGAGGAAGTTGTTGAGCAGCTTCATCTTGTGGCCGGTGCCGATGGGCCCAAGATGCACGACCTTGGCGCCGGCCCAGAGATCGCAGACCGGTTTGATGCGTGCAAAAGTTGCTTCATCCGCGCCGATCATCGCACTGAGCTTGCCTTCTTCCGCCTGCGCCGGCGTGCCGCCAAGCGGCGCATCGGCATAGCCGACGCCGAGCGCCGCCATTTCAGCGGCGAGCGCGATGGTGGAGTTCGGATCGGCCGTCGAACAATCGACGATCACCATGCCCTTATGTGCGCCTTCCTTGAGGCCGCCGGCACCCTTCACGACCTTCTCGACGACGCTGGAATCCGTGACGCAAAGGAAGACGATATCGCTGGCCTTGGCAACCTCGGCGGCTGTCTTCACCTCGACGGCGCCGCGCTTGACGAGATCATCCACCGGCTCGCGGTTGCGATTGCCGAGGATGGTGAGCGGATGGCCCTTCTCGACCAGGTTCTTCGCCATGCCGTGGCCCATCAGGCCGACGCCGATAAATCCGATGCGTTCCTTGGTCATTAGCTCATCCCTTCGCGATTCGATCCCAAATCCGTTTGCCACAACCTCGTGCTCCGGACCTGATCCGGGGCCCATAAACGCCGGCGCCCACAGCTGGAGCGAGACCGATGTTGCGCCTCGTCCTGCTCTGACAGAGGGTATGGGTCCCGCATCAAGTGCGGGACACCGGCGTAGTGGTCACTCCAACCCGTTCAGCGCGCGATACGCACGGATCACCTGGCTATCATCGGCCTTGCCGTGCCCGGCGCCGGAGGCCGCGAGAAACATCTGCAAGGCAGTGGAAGCCAATGGCAGCCCCATGCGTGCGGCCTTGCCGGCGTCGGTGACGATGCCGAGATCCTTGACGAAAATATCGACTGCGCTGGCGACCTCCGGCTCCGCTTGCAGCATGCGCGGCCCGCGGTTGTTCAACATCCAACTCGCCGCTGCCGAACCGCCAAGGATTTCGAGCAGCAACTTGCCGTCGAGACCAGCCTTCTCGCCGAGCGCGAAGGCTTCCGCCGCAACGGCGATATGCACGCCGCAAAGCAGTTGGTTGATGGTCTTGACGGAAGCGCCCTGCCCCCAGGTCTCGCCGACATGAAAGAGTTTCTGCCCCATGGTTTTCAGCAGCGGCTCGGCTGCCTTGAAGGTGGCGTTCGGCGCCGCCGCCATGATGGACAATGTGCCGGATTCCGCGCCGACGACGCCGCCCGAAACGGGCGCGTCGATGAACTGCCGGCCTGTCGCGGCGACCGCTTCGCCGATCGCCAGCGCGTCGGCAGGAGAGCAGGTCGCCATCAGGATCACGGTTGCGCCTTCGGCAAGCGCATCGAGCGCCTTGGCCTCGAACAGCACGGCACGAGCCTGAGCCGCGTTCACCACCATCAGCACAAGCGTGCCTGCGCCATCCGCGGCAATCGCGGCGCTTTGGCAGGGCGTACCGCCAGCATCGGCAAGCGCCGCGAGCGAGGCCGGGTTGAGATCGAAGCCGCGCAGTTTATGGCCATTGCCAAGCAGCCGCTTCGCCATGGGTAATCCCATCGCGCCAAGCCCGATAAAGGCAATCGCGTCGCTCATTGTATCACTCCCGGGTCATTGGAATCCGGCGTCTCGCGGACATGCGCCGACGTCGGAGCAAAGGGATAGTGTCGCCCTATAGTCCGGTCTTTTAGCCGAGTATCAAGGCATCAAACGGCAAAACAGCATGAGAGAAGCGACGCAAATCGCCTCACTCCTTCACCGCACCCGTCATTGCCGAAACGTAATGCTCGACGAAGAAGGCGTAGAGGATGACCAGTGGCAGCGAACCGCAGAGCGCACCAGCCATCAGCGAGCCCCAGCGATAAATGTCGCCGTCGACGAACTCGTTCACGATCGCCACCGGTACCGTCTTGTTGTTCGTCGAGGACAGGAAGGTCAGCGCGTAGATGAACTCGTTCCAGCACAGCGTGAACGAGAAGATGAAGGCGGAGATCAGCCCCGGCACCGCCAGAGGCAGGATGATCTTGACCAGGATCTGCCCGCGCGTCGCGCCGTCGATCAGCGCACATTCCTCAAGCTCATAGGGAATGGTCTTGAAATAGCCCATCAGGAGCCAGGTCGAGAACGGTATCAGGATCGTCGGATAGACCAGGATCAGCGCGAAGGGGCTGTCGAACAGGCCGACCTTGTAGATCACGGTGGCTAGCGGAATGAACAGGATCGAGGGCGGCACGAGATAGGCGAGGAAGATCAGCGCGCCAACCGTCTGCGCGCCCCTGAAGCGCAGGCGCACCAGCGCGTAGGCCGCCAGCACGCTCGCCACGATTGAGATGAAGGTGGCGCAGGTCGAGATGAACATCGTGTTCCAGAGCCAACGCGGATACTGGCTTTCGAACAGCAGCTTGTGGATGTGCTTGAAGGTCGGCGACCAGGTCCAGAACGGGCTAACCCGCTCCATGTCGATCAACTGCTCATCCGGTTTGATCGCCGTCAATCCCATCCAGTAGAACGGAAAGAGCAACACGATCAGGATGAGGAAGAGCGGAATATAGGTCGTGACGACGCGTTTCGGCAGCGTCTCGAGGTAGGCCATGCCCTCGCTGTGATCGTCGCCCGTCGCGGCGTTGCGGGCGGCCTGCCCGGCGTCGATGCTAGTCATTGGAGCCGCCTTGCTGCCATTTGCGCGTTTGCAGGCCGTACCAGGCAATGCCGATGGCGGCGAGCAGGAACGGGATCATCGCCGTCGAGATCGCGGCTCCTTCGCCAAGCTGCCCGGCGATGATCGCGCGCTGGTAGGAGAGCGTCGCCATGAGGTGGGTGGAGTTCACCGGCCCGCCGCGGGTCAACGCCCAGATGAGCTGGAAATCCGTGAAGGTGAAGAGCACCGAGAAGGTCATCACCACGGCGATGATCGGCGTCAGCAGCGGATAAGTGATGTGGCGGAAACGCTGCCATGGCGTCGCCCCATCGAGCGTCGCAGCCTCGTAGAGCGAGGGCGATACGGTCTGCAGGCCGGCGAGCAGCGTGATCGCGATGAAGGGCACGCCGCGCCAGACATTGGCGAAGATCGTCGACCAGCGCGCATTCCAGGGATCGCCGAGGAAGTTGATGTTGCCGGTGATCCAGCCAAGCTTCCGGAACGACCAGGAAATGATCGAGAATTGTGAATCGTAGATCCACCAGAAGGCGATGGCCGAAAGCACCGTCGGTACGATGAAGGGGATCAGCACCAGCGCGCGGATCATAGCCTTGAAGGGCAGATGTTTGTTGAGCAGCAGCGCGAGATAGAGGCCGATGACGAATTTCGCCGCGCTGGCGACGATCGTATAGAGCAGCGTGTTGAAGACCGAGGTCCAGAAGACGGTGTCGTCCCAGAGCCATTCATAATTCTCGAAGCCGATGAACTCGCCGGCGCGGCCAATCTTGGTATCGGTGAAGGATAACCAGACGCCGAGGAACAGCGGGTAGCCGAGAAACAGGATCAGGATGCCGGCGGCGGGCAGCATATACCAGAAACCGAGCCAGTTGCGGTTCGTGCGCAACCGTTCCCAGGCCGTTGGCTCTCCCTTCGCCATGGCGCGGCCTGCCGGCATATCGATTGCTGTATTGGCCATCGTGCTTCCGTCTTAAAATGCGAGGCGGCGTCCGCCCCCCGGCCGATGACGCCTTGAAATGGAGACGGCCCGTACCGGACGGGCCGCCGCCAAGCTCCGTGGGATCAGCGATAGATGCGCTTCGCCTGCCGTTCCGCGCCCGCGATCGCCGTCTTGAGGTCTTCCTTGCCGGTGACGTAATTCGCGAACATGTCGACCACGATGAAGTCGGCGACCGCGGAAGCCGCCTTCTCGCCGAGCGTGCCGAGACCGGCCGGCGTGAGGGTGCGCTTGGAAACGTCGCGATACGGCGTCGTCTTCGGGTCGGCTGTCCAGACCGGGTTGGCGTCGAACTCGCCGAGGAAGTGCGAGAGATAGCCCTGCGCCGCCTGCTCCCACGGATTGAAGTTCGTCGCTTCCATCATGTAGGCGATGAAGGCCTTGCAGGCATTCGGGTACTTCGTGAAGTTGAAGGTCAGGATCGGGAAGGACAGATGCAGTTCTGTCGGCTTGCCCACCGGGCCGACCGGCATATAGGCGTGGTTCATGTCCTTGGCGATGTCGGGCGCGCTCGTCTTCGCCGTGACGTAGATCGAGATGCCGTTATTGGTGCAGTAGAGCTCGCCGGCGAGGAAGGCCTTGTTGTTCGACGAGTCGTTCCAGGACGCGGTGCCGGGAATGAAGGTCTCGTAGAGCTGCTTGCCATATTCCATGGCCTTCGCCGTCTCCGGCGAGTTGATGACGACCTTGTCGTTCGCGTCGACGAGGTTGCCGCCGAAGGTCCAGAGCAGCCAGTGCAGCCAGCCATTGGCGTCGCCCGAGGCGTGGCCGAAGGCAAAGCCCGACGGGGTGTTGTTGGCCTTGAGCGCCTTGCAGAGTTCGAGGAAGCCCGCCGTATCCTTCGGGAATTCCTTGAAGCCGGCCTTCTCGCAGGCTGCGATACGGTAATTGATCAGCGCACCCGTCGTTGCGATCGGGATGGCGATCCACTTGCCGCCCGACTTGCCGTATTTCTCGGCCGAGGGGAACCAGCCGCCATGCGCCTTGCCGAGATAATCGGCGACGTCGGTGACGTCGAGGCACTTGGCCGGGAAGAGATGCGGCAGCGAATAAAGGCCCCAGACCATATCGAGGCCCTGCCCCGTATTGGCCACGACCGAAGCCTTCGGCTGGATATCGTCGTAGGATTCGTTGGTGATATTGACCTTGGCGCCGGTCGCCTGCTCGAAGGCGGCGACAATCTTCATGAACTGCGCATCTTCCGCCTCCACGAAGCGCTTCCAGCGCATGACGTTGAGCGTCGCGCCGGCTTCCGCCTTGAAGGGCGCGGCCTGTGCCCAGGCACTCGCCCAGTTGGTCAGGCCGGAGCCTGTCAGCATCGCCGCGCCGCCCAGAGCGGCGCCGCCTTTCACCAGAGAACGGCGCGTCAAATCGGTCATCAAAATCATCCTTCCCTTGCAACTCGTTGCTTCCGTCGCGCCTGTTTTCGGCGCGTTGCGGTCTTGTCTTGGAGGCGGCGGCTAGTTGATCAGCCGCTTGCCGTCCTGCGTGTCGAACAGATGCACCAAAGCCGGGTTCGCCGAGATATGGATCGTCTCGCCCGGCTGCGCCGAGATGCGCTCGCGGAACACGCAGACGATCTGCTGGCCACCAGCATCGGCAAAAACCTGCGTCTCCGAACCGGTCGGCTCGATGACCTTGACGGTGATCGGGATGCCCGACGGATCGAGCGCGATATGCTCGGGCCGCAGGCCGTAAACGGCGGGCGTACCATCGGAACCGGACGAACCGGTCGGCAGAGGCAGCTTGAAGCCGCTCTGCGTTTCGAAGACGCCGCCCGAAACCTTGCCGTCGATGAAATTCATCGAGGGTGAGCCGATGAAACCGGCGACGAAGCGATTGCCCGGCCGGTCGTAAAGTTCGAGCGGCGTACCTACCTGCTCGACGATGCCGTCATGCATAACGACGATCTTGTCGGCCATGGTCATCGCTTCGATCTGGTCATGCGTCACATAGACCGTCGTGGTCTTGAGGCGCTGGTGCAGGTCCTTGATCTCGGTGCGCATCTGGACGCGCAGCTTGGCATCGAGGTTGGAAAGTGGTTCGTCGAACAGGAAGACCTGCGGATCGCGCACGATGGCGCGGCCCATGGCGACGCGCTGACGCTGGCCACCCGAAAGCTGGCGGGGATAGCGGTCGAGCAGCTTGTCGAGGCCAAGAATGCTGGATGCCTTGCCGACGCGGCTCTCGATCTCGGATTTCGGCGCCTTCCGCAGCTTCAGCGAGAAGGCCATGTTGTCCGCGACCGTCATATGCGGATAGAGCGCGTAGTTCTGGAACACCATCGCGATGTCCCGCTCTTTCGGCGGCACATTGTTGACGACGCGCTCACCGATGCGGATATCGCCGGCGGTGATGTTTTCGAGGCCCGCGATCATGCGCAGCAGCGTGGACTTGCCGCAGCCGGACGGCCCGACCAGGATCACGAACTCGCCGTCGCGAATGTCGATATTGACGCCATGGATCACGGCATTGGTGCCATAAGCCTTGCGGACATCGCGAATTTCTACTGAAGCCATACGCCTCGCTCCACCTGGATCGTTTTCCTCGTGTCGGCCCGCATGGCGCGGCGACAAGACAGTCTTGTGACGATCGGCGCTTTTGGCCGATTTGAACGGAGCGAATGGTCTGACAACTGCCGCCTTTCGGCAAGCCATTGCGGATCACTATTCCTTGGCAATTAGTAGTATTATCCAGAAAGGGGTTGTCAAGCACCGCTGCCGGCATAGCCTTGGAGCCAAGGGCCGCCGTCGGAGCCGCTCCATCAAGACAGATATGCGTGATGCCGCTCCCCCCCGCCAAACCCAGCAACGGCAAGCCCCGGGACAGCCTGTTCCAGCAGGTGACGGACCGGCTGGCGACGGCCATCGTGTCCGGCGGGCTGGCAGCCGGCGAGTTGATCCCGAACGAAGGCGACCTGCACGGAGAAATCAATGTTTCGCGCACAGCCTATCGCGAGGCGCTGAAATTCCTGTCAGCCAAGGGCTTGATCGAGGCAAAGCCCCGCAGCGGCACGCGGGTTGCGCCGCGCGACCACTGGAACCTGCTCGATCCTGACGTGCTGCACTGGTTTTTCACGGCCGGAGCAGATGACCGATTCGTGCATGATCTCTATGAGTTGCGGCTGTTCCTTGAGCCGAATACCGCCAAGCTGGCGGCTCAGCGGCGCACAAGCGCGCAACTCGTCGCCATCGAGACCGCGCTGATCGGTATGGAAAGCCATCCGCCGTTCAGCGAAGAGAATATCCTGGCCGATCTCGACTATCACCAGGCGGTCATTGCGGCTGCGCAGAATCCGGCGCTTGCATGTCTGAAGAGCGTCGTCAGCGAGACCGTGCGCTGGGCCGTTGGCCAGCAGGTCGCCCATGGCCCCCGTCCCTATATGACCGCGCTCGCCGATCACCGCCGTCTTTATGAAGCCATCGCCGCCGAAGATGGCGAGCGCGCCTCGGCCGTCATGACGATGATCGTCATCGATTCCCTGCACCATACGCTGAGCGCCGTCCACCGCTCACGGCAGGGGCTGGCGCCGGCGGCGGGCGGCTAAAAATATTATTATTTAAGCAGATTGGGGATCATACTATCGCAGCACAGGCTACTTCTGGCGGCGATCAACAACGCCACCGCACCCTGAGCCTGTCGAAGGATGCTCCAATCCGGCAATAGCTGGAACATCCTTCGACAGGCTCAGGATGAGGTCGTAAAAGGAATTCAGGGAGAAACCACCATGCTGCTCGGCTGTATCGCGGATGATTTCACCGGGGCGAGCGACCTCGCGAACACGCTGGCGAAGGCCGGCATGCGCACCATCCAGTTCGTCGGCGCGCCGAAAGGCAGCACCGGCGATTGCGACGCCGGCGTCGTCTCGCTGAAGACACGCTCCATTCCCGTCGCAGAGGCCGTGAAGCAATCCCTCGAAGCGCTCGACGCACTCCTGAAGGCCGGCTGCAAGCAGATCCTGTTCAAATACTGCTCCACCTTCGATTCCACGAAAGAAGGCAATATCGGCCCGGTCGCCGATGCGCTGATCGCCGCACTCGATGCCAGCACGGCAATCGTCTGCCCCGCCTTCCCCACCAATGCCCGCGCCGTCTACAAGGGGCACCTCTTCGTCGGCGATAAACTGCTGAACGAAAGCGGCATGGAAAACCACCCGCTGACTCCGATGACCGACGCCAACCTCGTACGCTGGCTCGGCTACCAGACCAAGCACAAGGTCGGGCTGATCACTGCCGAGACCGTCGCGAAGGGCAAGGACGCCGTGCGCGCCGCGCTCGACGCTTGCGCCGCGCGTGGCGAGAAACTGGTCGTCTGCGACGCGATCTTCGATTCCGACCTCGTTACGCTGGGCCATGCGGCAAGCGGCATGGCGCTGATCACGGGCGGCTCCGGCATTGCCATGGGCTTGCCCGACAATTTTCGCGAGAGCGGCGCCATCGGCGCGACGCCCCCTGCGCCCGCCGCACCCGGCGGCCGCGCCGTGGCGCTGGCCGGAAGCTGCTCGATAGCGACGCGAAAACAGGTCGCCTACCACGCCAAGCACCAGCCAAGCCTGATGCTCGATGCCGAGGAGGTGCTGGCCGGCGAGCAGACGGTCGATGCCACCGCACGCTGGGTGCTGAAACAGGCCGATACCGCCCTGCCACTGGTCTATTCGTCAGCCGATCCCGAGATCGTGCGCGCCCTGCAGGGCCGCCACGGCACCGAACGCGTCGCCCATGCGGTCGAGAGTTTCTTCGCGAAACTTGCACAACAACTCAGCAAGCAGGGCGTCCACCGCATCATCGCGGCTGGCGGCGAAACTTCCAGCGCGGTTGTCTCGGCGCTCGGTGGCGCGCCAATGCGCATCGGGCCGGAGATCGATCCCGGCGTGCCGGTGCTGGTGACTGACGCTGCGACGCCGCTCGCGCTGGTGCTCAAGTCAGGCAATTTCGGCGCGGAGGATTTCTTCCTGAAGGCCCGAGCCACGCTCGACAAGATGGAGCCCAGCCATGCGTGATGAAGCCGCCCTGCGCGATCTGCTTTGCGTGATCGCCAAATCCTTTTTCGATCGTGGCATGGCGGTCGGAACGGCCGGCAATATCAGCGTGAAGCTCGACGACGGCTATCTCGTCACGCCGACCAACGGTTGCCTCGGCCGGCTTGTCCCCGAGCGCCTCAGCAAGGTCGGCGCGGATTGGCAATTCGTCTCCGGAGATCGGCCGACGAAGGAGCTTTTCATGCACCGCGCCTTCTACGAGACGCGTCCGAGTGTCGAGGCCGTGGTGCATCTCCATTCCACCTACGCCACCGCCGTCTCGATGCTGCCCGGCGCGCCGGTGCTCGATCCGATCCCGCCCGTCTCGCCCTATTACGTCATGCGCGTCGGCCATATGCCGCTGGTTCCTTATATCCGCCCGGGCTCGGAAAAGATCGGCGACGCGATCCGCGCCTTCGATGGCAAATACTCATCGATCCTGCTCGGGCATCACGGCCCGGTCGTCGCCGGCAAGTCGCTGGAGGAAGCGGCCAGCGCAGCGGACGAACTGGAGGAGACGGCGAAGCTGCACATGCTGCTGCTGCCGCACAAGCCGCGCAGTTTGACGGCAGACGAGATCGGCGAACTGGTTCACGCGTTCAAGCTGGAGTGGTGAATTATAACCCTCTCCCCGAGGGGGAGAGGGTGCCCGGCAGGGCGGTGAGGGGGATGCAAACATATCCTGATAATGCGGTTCCCCCTCACCCTACCCTCTCCCCACCGGGGAGAGGGGTCCCCCCGCCAAAATCTTCAAAGTAGCGGAATTTTGTATGCCCCTGCACATCGCCCTCATCGCCCATGACAAGATGAAGCCTGCCATGGCCGATTGGGTCTCCGCGCACCGGACACAGCTCAAGCCGCATCGTCTCACTGCAACCGGCACGACCGGCAGCGTCGTCGAGCAGCGCTGCCCGGAATTGGTCGTCGAAAAAGTGAAGAGCGGCCCACTCGGCGGCGACCAGCAGATCGGCGCGCTGATCGCCGAGGGCAAGATCGACGCGGTCGTCTTCTTCATCGATCCGCTTTCGCCCATGCCACATGATGTCGACGTGAAGGCGCTGACGCGCCTCTGCGTCGTCTATGACGTGCCGCTCGCCATGAGCACCGCCATGGCGAATGTGATGGTGAAGGCCGGCGTGTTCGAGCAGAGGCTGCCATGAGCATCACCGGCGGTTGCCTCTGCGGGGGACTGCGCTACGAAGCCACCGAAGCGCCGCGCGGCGCCGGCTATTGCTGCTGCCAGGATTGCCGCAAGGCTTCCGGCTCAGGCTTCATCCCCTTCATGGGATTTCGCAGCTCCGCCCTGAGCTTCCGCGGGCCAACGCGGCAGGTTCGCTCACCTGCCTATAACGGCAACGAAGCCGTACGCAATTTCTGCCCGAGTTGCGGCGGGCTTGTATTCGGCGGCGAAGTCGGCAGGGACGACTCGCACACGATCTATGCCGGCTCACTCGACGATCCCGCCGCGTTCAAGCCGACCATGGTGATCTTCCATCGCGACAAGCCGGATTGGGTGATTTTGCCGGAGGGGTTGAAGGTTTTCGAGACGATGCCGGGCGCATAGCTCGCGCCCCGCACTTGATGCGGTGCCCATAAACACGACCTATTCGGCGGGGATGGGTCCCGCATCAAGTGCGGGACACGCTGTCCGGTTTTACGCCCCCGCCAGCACACCCTCGACTGCCTGCGACACCTCCATCATCCGGCGATCCTGCTCATGACGACCAATGACCATCAGTCCGACCGGCAGCGACGCGCCGGGAATCGGCAGGGACATTGCGCAGGCGTCGAAAAAATTGACCGGGTTGGTGTTGCGCAGCGCCAGCATGTTGACGGGCGCGAAACGTTCCAGCGTGTCGAGCTCCGCCATGACCGGCGCGACGATCGGCGTCGTCGGCCAGATCAGCGCGTCGAAGGGCGCGATCGCCGCATCCATGCGCTTGATGAGTTCGGCGCGGGCGCGGGTCATCTCGACATAGGCCGCGGCGGTGATGTTGCGCCCAGCGGTGACGCGCAGGCGCACGATGGCATCGACCGGCGCTTCCGGGTTATCGAGCCACGCGGTGTGGATGGCAGCCGCTTCCGGCGCGGCGAAACCGCCCTTGGCATTGACCGCCTGCATTTCGGTGAAGAGCGCCGACAGATCGACATCGATGAGCTTCGCACCGGCCTTGACCAGCGCATTGAGCCCGCGCTGATAGGCCGGCCCGACGATGCCGTCGACATCGTTCATCGGGAAGCCGCCGACCACGCCGAGTCGCAGGCCGGCAGCGGCAAGCTTCATCAGCGGCGAAAACTCCTCGCCGGCGATGATCGCATCGCCAAGCGCGCAATCGGCCACGGTCTTCGCCAGCGGCCCGATGGAATCGAGCGTGAAGGAGAGCGGATAAGCGCCGGTGGTCGGCACGCGCTTCGCGGTCGGCTTCAGGCCGACAATGCCGCAGAAAGCGGCCGGAATACGCGTCGAGCCGCCGGTATCGGTGCCGATGGCGATGCGGCCGATGCCGTCAGCCACCGCGACCGCCGCGCCGGAGGACGAACCGCCGGGCGCACGCCGGCGGTCGGCCGGGTTGCCCGGCGTGCCAAAATGCGGGTTCATGCCGATGCCGGTAAAGGCGAATTCGCTCATGTTGGTCTTGGCGACGATGATAGCGCCGGCCTGCCGCAGCCGCCGCACGATCGGCGCGTCCTCCGTTGCAGCCGCAACGCTGACGCGCGTCTTCGAACCGGCGCGGGTCGGTTCGCCGGCAACGTCGAACAGGTCCTTCACCGTGACGATCACGCCGTCACAGGGCCCGAGCGTCACGCCGGCCTTGGCACGCGCATCGGCGGCATCCGCTGCGGCTCGTGCAGCATCCGTGTAGACCGCCAGGCAGGTGCGCGCGCCCTCGCCCTTCGGGTCGGCGATCACCTGCAATGTAGCTTCGAGCTGGTCGCGGATGCTGGGCATGGCAGGTTCCTGTGACGCCGGCTTGGCGCATGGTGAAAGGCGGCAGAGCATTTCCGATCAGGCGCGGCGGATCAAGGGGGCAACTTGCGCTCCAAGCACCACATCTTTTCCCCAAAGACGCTTCCGGCTGGCATGATACTGGCTTACACAAGAGCCAGATGGTCCCATTTGGACCCAGTTGCAGGGTAGGAAACATTGGACAGCCCGGTCGGCGCGCCCATTCTCGCGGTTGAAAACCTCTCGATCACCCTGGGGGGAAACCGCATCGTCGATGGCCTGAGTTTCTCGCTTCAGACCGGCAAGACCCTGGCGATCGTCGGCGAATCTGGCTGCGGCAAGAGTGTCACCGCGCTCGCGCTGATGGGCCTGCTGCCCCCCGGCAGCCAGAACAAGGTCACCGGCAGCGTGCGCTTCGAGGGCCGCGAATTGCTCGACCTTGACCGCCGCGCCTTCGCCGACCTGCGCGGTGACCGCATTGCCATGATCTTTCAGGAACCGATGACGGCGCTGAACCCGGTTTTCCGCATCGGCGACCAGCTTACCGAGACGATCATCCGCCATCGCGGCGTCACGCCGGCCAAGGCCCGCGAGCGCGCCATCGAAATGCTGGCGCGTGTCCGCGTGCCGGAACCCGAGGCGCGGCTGCGGGCTTATCCGCACGAGCTTTCGGGCGGCATGCGCCAGCGCGTGATGATCGCCATGGCGCTCGCCAACGACCCGGCGCTTATCGTCGCGGACGAGCCGACAACGGCGCTCGACGTCACCATCCAGGCGCAAATATTGGCGCTAGTCGGCGATCTGCAGCGTGAAACCGGCACGGCGATGATCCTGATAACGCATGATCTCGGCGTCGTTGCCGAAGCAGCCGATGACGTCGCCGTGATGTATGCCGGTCGCTTCGCCGAGACAGCTCCCGTTGGCAGCCTGTTCGACGATCCGCAGCACCCCTATACGCTCGGCCTGATGGGTTCTGCGCCCTCACTCGGCCGGCGCGCCGGCGCGCTTGCGACCATTCCTGGCGCGGTCCCTCCGCCCCGGCTTTACGGCCATGGCTGCCGCTTCGCGCCGCGCTGCCCCTTCGTCATCGACGAATGCCGTCGCGAGAAACCGCCGCTGGAACGGCTTGGCGAAGGTCACTTCGCCGCCTGCATCCGCGCCCCGCTCGAGCATCACGTCTCATTCGTCGGAGCCATGGCGTGAGCCTGCTGCTCGAAGCGGCCGGGCTGGTCCGGCATTTCCGCTCGAAGGCCCATCCCTTCGCGGCGGAACGCGTGGTGCGCGCGGTCGATGGCGTCAGCCTTTCGATCGAACGCGGCGAAACGCTTGCGATCGTCGGTGAATCCGGTTGCGGCAAGTCCACGCTCGGCCGCCTGCTGCTGCGCCTGATCGAGCCGGATAGCGGCACGGTGATCTTCGACGGCAAGCCGGTGACCGGCATTCCCGAAACGTCGCTGCGACCTCTGCGGGCCGAGATGCAGATGATTTTCCAGGACCCGTTTGCCTCGCTCAACCCGCGCTACCGGGTGAGCGAGATCATCGGCGAGCCGTTCCAGGTGCATGGGCTCGGCAATGCGACGGAGCGCTCCGCGCGCGTGGCTGAACTGCTGAAGGTGGTTGGCCTGCTGCCCGAGCATGCCGGGCGCTTTCCCCATGAATTTTCCGGCGGCCAGCGCCAGCGCATCGGCATCGCCCGGGCGCTTGCTTCGAACCCGCGCTTCATCATCGGCGACGAGCCGGTCTCGGCGCTCGATGTCTCGATCCAGGCGCAAGTCGTGAACCTGCTCGAGGACCTGAAGCAGCGCTTCAACCTGACGCTGATGTTCATCTCGCATGATCTCGGCGTCGTCCGGCATATCAGCGACCGCGTGGCGGTGATGTATCTCGGCCAGATCGTCGAGACCGGAAAAACCGACGCGCTCTACGACCAGCCGCTCCACCCTTATACGCAGGCGCTGCTTGCCGCGATTCCGGTGCGCGATCCCGCGTTGAAGCGCCCGCACCCCATCATCGGCGGTGACGTGCCGAGCCCTTCGAAGCCGCCGCCCGGCTGCCGCTTCAACACGCGCTGCCCGCATGCCCGCGAGCGCTGCCGCACCGAAATGCCCGCATTGGCGGAGGTCGGCGAAGGCCGCGCCGTCGCCTGCCATTTCGCCATGGAGATCGCCGCAGCCGGAGCGAGCGCCCCAATTGCGGTGCGGGAGGCGCCGAAACGGGCGCAGCGGCTGGCACTGTATCGCGCGGCGCAGGATGCGACGGTATGAGTATTGATCTTACCCCCTTAAATGTCATTCCCGACGCGCGAAGCGCGAGCGGGAATCCAGAGAACGTAGAGCACCGGCTCCTGGATTCCCGCTCCGCCTTCGGCGGTCGGGAATGACAGCAAGCAAACCAAGAACGCCGCAAAGGCCAAAAACGAGGAGAGAACCAGATGATCGCTTCACGGATGAAATGGCCGCTTGCCGCCGCGCTCGTGCTCGCCGGGCTTGGCGCAACGCAGGCGCAGACGCTTCGCATCGGCCTGCAGGATGACCCTGACGTGCTCGACCCGGCCAAGGCTCGCACGTTTGTCGGGCGCATCGTCTTCGCGGCCATGTGCGACAAGCTTGTCGATATCGATCAGAAGCTGAATTTCGTGCCGCAGCTTGCGACCGAATGGTCCTACAGCGCCGACGGCAAGACGCTGACCATGAAAATTCGGCAGGGTGTGAAATTCCACGACGGCGAGACGCTCGATGCGGCAGCGGTAAAATACAGCCTCGACCGCGCGAAGAACCTGCCCGACAGCGTTCGCAAATCGGAGCTTTCCTCCCTCGAAAGCGTGACTGTCGTCGATCCCTCGACCGTCGCCCTCAACCTCTCTCGTCCGGACTCGACGCTGGTCGCTCAGCTTTCTGACCGCGCCGGCATGATCGTTTCGCCGAAAGCGGCGGAAGCGGCTGGCGCGCAATTCGGCCTCAAGCCGGTTTGCGCCGGCCCCTATAAATTCGTCGAGCGCATCGCGCAGGACCGCATCGTCGTCGACAAGTTCGACGGCTACTGGAACAAGGACGCCTACAAGCTCCAGCGCATCGTCTACATCCCGATCCCCGACACCACCGTGCGCCTCGCCAACCTGCGCTCCGGCGACCTACAACTCATCGAGCGGCTTGCCGCACCGGATGTGAAATCGGTCAAGGCGGATGCTTCATTGCAATACGCGACCGATCCTGGCATCGGCTATCAGGCGCTCTATTTCAATCTTGCCAATGGCGAGCGCGCCAAGACGCCGCTCGGACAGGACAAGCGCGTGCGGCAGGCGCTCGAACTCGGCATCGACCGCGATGCGATCAACCAGGTTGTGTTCGAGGGCGTGAACCCGCCGACCAACCAGCAGTACGGCGTGACCAGCGCCTGGTATGACAAGGACAAGCCGATCGTGGCGGCCAACGTCGCCAAGGCGAAGGATCTGCTGAAGGCAGCGGGCATCAAGGACCGGCTGAAAGTCGAGATCGCCGTCGGCAACTCGACGCAGGAACAGCAGGTCGCGCAGCTCATCCAGGCGATGTGGAACGAGATCGGCGTCGATACCTCGATCCGCGCCACGGAATTCGCGACGCTGCTCAAGGAAAGCGAGAGCGGCAATTTCCAGATCGCGCAATTCGGCTGGTCGGGCCGGCCTGATCCGGACGGCAACATCCATACCTTCGTGACCTGCAAGGGGGGCCTGAACTACGGCAAATATTGCAACGAGCAGGTCGAGAAGGCGCTGAACGACGCCCGCGCGATCACTGATACCGCGAAGCGCAAGGCGCTCTACGATACGGCCGACGCGATCCTGCTCGACGAGCTGCCGATCATCTACACCTACCAGCAGTCCTGGAACTGGGCCTATGCGAAGAAGCTGCAGGGCTTCAAGCCCTATCCGGATGGCATGATCCGCCTCTCGGGCATGACGCTGAACTGAGGGGCTACGCTCATGACCTGGTCCATCGTCGTCCATGATCCGGCGAGCGGCGCATTCGCCGTCGCCGTCACCACCTGCGCCTTCGCCGTCGGCACGCGCTGCCCCTTCGTTCGGCCGGGCGTGGGCGCGGTCGCAACGCAGGCAAGCGTCAATTCCCTGCTTGGCCCCATGGTGCTCGATCTGCTGGAGCGTGGCTTCAAGCCGTCCGACGCCATCGAGGTCGCGCTGCTCAACGACAACAACCGCAATATCCGGCAAATCCACGTGGTCGATAAGCTCGGCCGCTCGGCCGCCTGGACGGGCAAGACCTGCGTCACGTGGTGCGGGCACGAGACGCATGAGGGCTTTTCGGTCGCTGGCAACATGCTCGCCGGCGAGCCTGTCGTTGCTGAAACGGCAAAGACCTTCGGCGAGCGCAAGGACCTTCCACTTGCCGAACGCCTGCTCACCGCGCTCGATCGCGGTCAGGAGGTCGGTGGCGACAAGCGTGGCAAGCAATCAGCCGCCATGCTGATCACGACGACGGAAGATTTTCCGGACATCAACTTGCGGGTGGATGATCACGCCTCGCCGCTGGAAGAAATGCGCCGCCTGCTCGGCATCTACCGCCGCGATCTCGAACCGACCAAGCACCTCTTCCCGAGCAAGAAGAACTTTTCGGGCGCGAGCCCCGACGAGATCGAGAAGATGTGGATCGAGCGCGGCCTGTCGATCCGGTTCACGCGATGATCATTCGACCATCATGGTGAACCTCATCCTCAAGCGCCTGGCGGTGATGCTGCCGACCCTCCTTCTGGTCGCCATCTTCGTCTTCTCGCTGCAACGCTTATTGCCTGGCGACCCGGTTCTGGCGCTTGCCGGCGAGGACCGCGACCCCGCGACGCTGGAAGCGCTGCGGCTGCAACTCGGGCTCGACAAGCCGATCCCGGTGCAGTTCGCCTATTGGCTGAACGCCATCCTGCACGGCGATTTCGGCATCTCCTACAAGACCAACCAGCCGGTGCTCGAACTCATCCTGCAAAAGCTGCCGGTGACGATCGAATTGGCCAGTTTCGCGCTGATCATCGCGCTGTCGATTGGCATTCCCGCCGGCATCATCTCCGCCTACCGCAAGGGCACCACGGTGGACTACGCCGCGAACGTGCTAGCCTTGTCCGGTCTATCGATACCGAATTTCTGGTTTGGCATCCTGTTGATCCTGCTCTTCGCGGTGAAGCTGAAATGGCTGCCGGCCTCCGGTTACGTCTCGCCCTGGGAGGACCTGTCGCGGAACCTGCAAACCATGATCATGCCGGCCTTCGTGCTCGGCAACGCGCTGGCTGCCTCGATCATGCGGCATACCCGCTCGGCGATGCTGGCGGTGCTCAGCCAGGATTACGTCCGCACCGCTCGCGCCAAGGGTCTCTACGAGCCACGCGTCGTGCTACGCCACGCTTTTCGCAATGCGCTGATCCCGATCGTCACCGTCACGACGTTACTGTTTGGTGAGCTGATGGCCGGCGCGGTGCTGACGGAACAGATTTTCACCATTCCCGGCTTCGGCAAGCTTGTCGTCGATGCGGTCTTCAACCGCGACTACGCCGTGGTGCAAGGCGTGGTGCTTTGCACGGCGATCGGCTTCATGGTCATGAACCTGCTTGCCGATGTGGCCTATGGGCTGCTCAACCCGAGGATCCGGGCATGAGCATCGCGGTAACCTCCGAAACCCTGCCACCGCCCGAAAAGCGCGCGCTGAAGAAATTCCTGCGCAACAAGGCGGCCGTGATCGGTGCGACCGTCGTCATCCTCTTCCTGCTGATGGCGATCTTCGCTCCACTGATCTCGCCCTTCGATCCAGCGCAGACCAATTTCCGCCTCGTGCGCAAACCGCCTGACGGGCTGCACTGGTTCGGCACGGACGAGATCGGCCGCGATATCCTCGCCCGCGTCATCTATGGCGCGCGCGCCTCGCTGCTGGCCGGCTGTATCTCGGTGGCCGTCGCCATGGCGCTCGGCATTCCGCTTGGCCTCGTCTCCGGCTATCTCGGCGGCTGGTGGGACATGGTGATCAGCCGCTGCACCGATGCGCTGCTCTCTATCCCCTTCCTGATCCTGGCGATCGCGCTCGCGGCCTTCCTCGGACCTTCGCTCACCAACGCCATGCTGGCGATTGGCATTGCCGCGACGCCCTTCATCATCCGCCTGACGCGCGGCCAGACGCTGGCCGTGAAGACGGAGGATTATGTCGAGGGTGCCCGCTCGGTCGGCGTGCCGCGCATCCGCATTGCGCTGCGTTACATCCTGCCGAACATCACTGCGCCGATCCTCGTGCAATCGACGCTGATCATCGCGCAGGCGATCATAGCCGAAGCTTCATTGTCGTTCCTCGGCCTTGGCCAGCAACCTCCTGCCCCTTCCTGGGGTTCGATGTTGAACGTCGCCAAAAACTACATGGAACAGGCGCCCTGGATGGCGATCTGGCCAGGCCTTGCGATTTTCCTTGCCGTGCTCGGTTTCAATCTAACCGGCGACGGATTAAGGGATGCGCTTGACCCAAGGGACGTATAAAAAATGATGTATCGGCCTCTCCGATCTTCATTGCTGCCCGTATCTGGAATTATGTCCGAAAAGTGGCAGACCCGAATGCGAAAATCTGAAGCCGCGGACGCGATCCGACGATGAGACAAGGTTTACCGGGCTGACGGCCTGGTGACACAAACCTGTCATTTCCAAGCTATCAAATTGAAAAACTGCGGAAAAACCGGAGAAAACGGCATGTTCACCACCCGCCCCGAGATTCAGGGAACCTTTGGCGTTGTCGCCTCGACCCACTGGATCGCCTCCGCCGTCGGCATGTCCATCCTCGAACGCGGCGGCAACGCCTTCGATGCGGCCGTCGCCATGGGTTTCACCTTGCAGATCGTCGAACCGCATCTCTGCGGGCCCGGCGGCGATATGCCGGCGATTTTCTATTCGGCCAGCACCGGCAAGGTCGAGGTGCTCTGTGCGCAGGGACCGACGCCGGCCGGCGCGACCATCAAGCACTATAAGGCGCAGGGGCTCGACCTCGTGCCGGGCTCCGGCCTGCTCGCGACGGTGATCCCCGGCGCCTTCGACGGCTGGATGACGCTGCTCAAGGATCACGGCACCATGACGCCGAAGGATGTGCTGGAGCCGGCGATCCACTATGCCCGCAACGGCCACCCGATCCTGCCGCGCGTCTGCGGCGAGATCGATCGGCTGGCCGAGTTCTTCCGCACGGAATGGCCGACTTCCGCGCAGACCTGGCTGGTCGACGACAGGGCGCCGGAGCCGCGCAGCCTGTTCAAGAACCCGATGCTGGCCAAGACTTACAGCCGCATCGTCAAGGATTCCGAGGCCAAGACCACCCGCCAACAGAAGATCGCCGCCGCCCGCCACGCCTTCAAGCAGGGCTTCGTGGCGGAGGCGATCGACAAGTATCTGCGCAAGGCCTGCGTGATGGATGCCAGCGGCCACGCCAACAAGGGCGTGCTGACCGGCGACGACATGGCGAAATGGTCGGCAAGCTACGATGCGCCAGCGAGCGTCGATCATCATGGCTGGACGCTCTGCAAGGCCGGCTTCTGGAGCCAGGGCCCTGCCTTGTTGCAGACGGTCAAGCTTGTCGAGAAATCGGACCTTCACAAGATGGAGCCAGCCGGCGCCGATTTCATCCACACCGTCGCCGAGGCCATCAAGCTCGCTTTCGCCGATCGCGAGGCCTATTACGGCGACCCGAATTTCTCGGAGATTCCGGGCGATATCCTGCTCTCGGAGAAATACGCCGCCGAACGGCGCAAGCTGATGTCAGACAAGGCCTCGCACGAGTTGCGCCCCGGCATCATCCCCGGCTACGAGGAGCAGGTTAAGCGTGCAGTGCCGGAGGCGGCCGGCAAGGGAGCGGCCGGTGCTCTGACGGTCGGCGAACCGACCATGGCGCATCTTTCCGGCAAGAAGGTCGGCGGCCGGGAAATGGCGCCAATGACCGCACGGCGCGCCGGCACGACGCATATCGACGTGATCGACCGCTGGGGCAACATGATCGCCTGCACCCCATCCGGCGGCTGGCTGCAATCCTCGCCGATCGTTCCGGGCCTCGGTTTCGCGCTCAATTCCCGCGCGCAGATGTTCTGGCTGGAAGAGGGCTTGCCCGGTTCGTTGGCGCCAGGCAAGCGCCCGCGCACCACGCTCTCGCCCTCGCTGGCGCTGCGCGACGGCAAGCCGGCCATGGTGTTCGGCACGCCGGGCGGCGACCAGCAGGACCAGTGGCAGGCATCCCTCTTCCTGCGCCGCGTGCATCACGGCCTGAACTTGCAGGAAGGCATCGACCTGCCGCTGTTCCATACCGCGCATTTTCCCTCCTCCTTCTACCCGCGCGGGATGAAGCCCGGCCATCTGCTGGTGGAGGAGTCGGTTGGCGAGGAGACGCTCGACGACCTGCGCAAGCGCGGCCACGACCTCGAAGTAGCGCCCGAGTGGACGGCAGGACGTCTGACGGCAGCGGAAAAGGGCGAGGACGGCATATTGCGCGCGGCGGCGACGCCGAGGCTGATGCAGGCTTACGCGATCGGGCGATAGCGGCTTATCGCGCGGCACGATCCCGTATCGTCATTGCGAGGCTGAGCCGAAGCAATCCAGGAGTCGCAGGCGCAAACGACCCCTGGATTGCTTCGTCGCGGCGCTCCTCGCAATGACGGCGAACTGCTATCCCTTCCCAACAATCGGCGGCGCGAAACCGAAATCCATGTCCCAGGGGAAATAGATCCAGGTATCCTGGCTGACTTCGGTCACGAAAGTATCGACGAGCGGGCGGCCTTGCGGCTTGGCGTAGACCGTCGCGATATGCGCCTTCGGCAGCAGGTCGCGCACCACCTTCGCCGTCTTGCCAGTATCGACGAGATCGTCGATCACCAGGATGCCCTGCCCTTCGGAGGTCATCAGCTTCTCGTCGATATCCTTGAGCACCTGCAATTCGCCCTGCTCAGTATATTCATGATAGCTCGCGATGCAGATCGTCTCGATCAGCCTGACGCCAAGCTCGCGCGCCACGATCGCCGCCGGCACCAGCCCGCCACGCGTGATGCAGACCATGGCCGAGAATGGCCCCGCGCCACTCAGTCGCCAGGCAAGCGCCCGCGCATCGCGATGGAACTGGTCCCAGGAAACCGGAAAGGCTTTTTCCGGCAGCGGCTGCACCATGGTCTTGTCCTCAATCGATCTGTGGTTTGAAAGCTATTCCCGTAGCCTTGGCAGACGCCAAGAGCGGTAAAGCAGTCATCCACCGAAATGCAGCATTCGCGCCCCGCACCTGATGCGGGGCCTATAAACTCGACTTCGTCGGAGAGTATGGGTCCCGCATCAAGTGCGGGACGCGAGCGGAGCGCTTGCCCTCTACCCCAAACTCGCCGCGCGCTCGCCCTTCAGCTTCGCCACCAACGCCATCACCGCACTCGCGGCTGCTTCCAGCAGCGTTTCATCCTTGGAACGCACCACGATCTGGTTGCGGAACCCCTCCGGCCCGAAGGAGGGGTATGAGCCAATCGAAACGCCGGGATGCGCGGTCGCGACTTCGCCGAGCCCGGCGGCATAAATGCCCTCCGGCAGCGCACCGGCCTCGATGGCGCGGCTGAGCATCTTGCTGCCGGTCTGCAAGGTCGGGACCACGTTGTCGAGCATCGCATGCATCACGGAGGGCACGCCGGCCATGGTGATGACATTGCCGATCCGGAACCCCGGCGCCTTGGAAACCGGGTTTTCGATCAGGTCCGCGCCGGCCGGAATGCGCGCCATGCGCAGCCGCGCCTCGTTGAGGTCTTCCGGCTTGTAACGCTCCAGCATCAGCTTGACCGCACGCTGGTCGACATCGATCGAGACGCCGAAGGCCTTGGCGATGCAGTCGGCGGTGATGTCATCATGCGTCGGCCCGATGCCGCCGGTCGTGAACACATAAGTATAGCGAGCCCGCAGCGCGTTGACCGCCGCCACGATCTCTTCCTCGATATCGGGCACCACGCGTACCTCGCGCAGGTCGATGCCGACATTGGTCAGGTATTCGGCGATATAGCCGATATTCTTGTCCTTGGTGCGTCCGGACAGGATTTCGTCACCGATCACCAGGATGGCGGCGGTAATGGCGGCAGGCGCAGGCGTGTTTTCCATGCTTGCTGTTATAGTCGCAAGCTCAACCGGAACAAGGGGATGTCAGCCCCGCTTGAAGATCGTGTTGTTGCGCGTCTCGACCACGATCTTGTAGCCGCGATCCTTCAGCAGCTTGCCGAGATCGACGTGCCAGCGCGGACCGCCGCGCTCCAGGATCATCAGGCGCGGCCAGAGCGTTTGCGGCGCCTTCTTGAAGAAGGGTTCGAGGATCAGGTCCTCCGCGCCCTCGACATCGATCTTGATCGCGTCGACACTGCTGAAACCTTCCTCGGTCAACAGATCGAGCAGCGTGCGCGAGGGAACGCGCACGGAAGCAGCGCTGCTTTCGCCGCGCACGATCTTGACGCTGGATTCGCCCTGGTTATCGGCATCGACGAACAGCGTCAGCTCGCCGTTGCTGTCGGAGACGGCGCAGGCAACTGCCTTGATAGTGGCGAAGGGATTCAGCCGGATATTGCCGACCAGCTTCTCGAAGACCTTGGCCTGGGGCTCGACCGCCAGGATACGCGCACGCGGCCCGGCAAGGGCCGCAACGAACAACGAGTAGCCGCCGATGTTGGAGCCGACATCCACGAAGGTGAAATTATCTGTGATTTCGGCCGCGATGACATCGCGCTCTTCCTGGTCGAAATATTGCGGCGTGAACAATATCCGCTTCTCGCAGATGTTGTTGTAGGGATAGAGCCGCATACGCGCGCCAAGCGCCTCGACGTCCACGGGCGCACCGGCGAGCTTGCCGATCGCGATCCGGCGAAGGAAATAGGTCAGGCGGCGACCGAACCAGTTATCAGGCTGGCGGCGCGTCACATCGAGAATATTGGCGACAATGCCGCTCGGCGCATAGCGGCCGAACTGCTCGTCCATCAAACTGTCTTGCATCATCGGCGCTACATAGAGCATTGCCTGAAAGAGTGGCACCCTTTTTTCGCATGGCGGCTGCGGCTCATATCAACTTGTGGTGCATGCCAGCGTCCCACCGTCTTGCGCCGGACGCCGCAATGCCTAGATTGCTAGAATAGCCCGCAACATTTATGAACGCCCGCTTCGGCAAGCGGAAAACGGATTGGCATGACACTCGGCGAGATCACGACGGCGCCCCGCCGTCAGCCCGGCAAGATCAGGATTCATGGCGCGGAAGATTTCGCGGCCATGCGCAAGGCCGGCCGCCTGACGGCCGAGGCGCTGGACCTGCTCGCTCCGCTCGTGCAGCCCGGCGTCACCACCGAATTCCTGGACAAGACGGTTTTCGAATTCGCGATGGATCACGGAGCCTATCCGGCCTCCCTGCTCTATCGCGGCTTTCCGAAATCGATCTGCACCTCGCTGAACCACGTCGTCTGCCACGGGATTCCCGAGGACAAGCCGATGCGGGATGGCGATATCGTCAATATCGACGTGACCTTGATCGTCGATGGCTGGCACGGCGATTCGAGCCGCATGTACCTCGTCGGCGAGGTGCCGCGCCGCGCTTCACGCCTGGTCGAGGTGACCTACGAATCGCTGATGCGCGGCCTCGCGGTCATCAGGCCGGGCGCGACGACCGGCGATATCGGTCATGCGATCCAGAGCTATGCGGAAGGCGAACGCTGCTCGGTGGTGCGCGATTTCTGCGGCCACGGGCTTGGTCGTCTGTTCCATGACGAGCCGAATATCCTCCACTATGGCCGTCCGGGCGAAGGCCCGGTGCTCGCCCCCGGCATGTTCTTCACCGTCGAGCCGATGATCAATCTCGGACGCCCCAACGTGAAGGTGCTCTCGGACGGCTGGACGGCGGTCACGCGCGATCGTTCGCTGTCGGCGCAGTTCGAGCATACGATCGGCGTTACCGAAACCGGCTGCGAGATATTCACGCTTTCGCCAGCAGGACACACCCAGCCGCCCTATAGCGGCAAGGCCGGATGACCGACGCGGCCGAGAGCAGCGATCCTCATTATCTCGGCCATCGCGAACGTTTGCGCGCACGGTTCCGCGAGGGCGGCTCGGACGCTCTGCCTGACTACGAACTGCTCGAATTGCTGCTGTTCCGCGCCATGCCGCGCCGGGACGTCAAACCCTATGCCAAGGCGCTGATCCAGCGCTTCGGCTCCTTCGCGCAGGTCATCACCGCCGCCCCTGAACGGCTGATGGAAATCCAGGGTATCGGCGAGGCCGCCATAACCGAATTCAAGATCGTCGAGGCCGCCGCGAAACGGCTCGCCAAGGGCGCGATCTCGCAAAAACCCGTCCTCTCATCATGGGCGAAGGTGCTGGATTATTGCCGCACCGCCATGGCCTTCGCCGAACGGGAAGAGTTCCGCATCCTTTTCCTCGACAAGCGCAACATGCTGATCGGCGACGAGGTGCAGCAGCGCGGCACGGTCGACCATACGCCGGTCTATGTCCGCGAGGTGGTGCGCCGCGCCCTGGAAGTGTCCGCAACCGCCATCATCATTGTCCATAACCACCCTTCCGGCGACCCGACCCCTTCCTCGGCCGACATCGCCATGACATTTGAAATCATCAAGGCCGCCAAGCCTTTGGGAGTGGAAGTTCACGACCACATCATCGTCGGCCGCAACGGACATGCGAGCCTGAGAGCCCTCAAGCTCATCTAAGCTGTCGTTTTTGGCCCGCGACGCGCCCTCTCCCCGCCCTTTGGCAAGGAAATCTCAATAAACGCCAGCCAATGTCTGCGAGACGTGCGTATTCTTCAGACAGACAGAAGCTAATGGCGGCGACTCCTCACATCAAGAAATCGGCCGACCTCGCCGCGCGTTCTGTTTTCCCCGCCGCCGTCATCATTTTCACCGTGCTGATCATGATCGCCGTCTCGGTCGTCTGGTCGAGCAACAGGACGAACAGCGACGCGCTCGACCTTGAACGCGCCACGGCCAGCAGCAGTATCGCAGGCGCCTTCAGCCGGCTGGAGGCAAAACTCGGCAGCGCGGCCCAGAATCACGGTGAGCGCTATCTCGACAGCCTAGTCACCGCCGCGTCGCCGCTCGACGTATTCGATTGTGTCGGCACCATCGTTGGAGCGCAGCCGAGCATCGTCGCTCAACGTCTGCGCACCGATCGCCAACCGCCGCTGGTGCAGACGATTCCCCGCGCTCTGGAAATGGCGCAGGCCGTCGCCAGGGACGCAGGGTCCGGCAGCGTCCGCGAACATCTTCCGATCACGCTGCTGTTGCGCGAGCAATCGCAGGTCGCGGTGGTGATCATCGCGCAGGCGCGCGGGCCAGGCCTGCTCTTTGGCATCAGGCGGATCGATCCGGAATTCCTGACGGCCCTCGGCAAGATGATCGGCCTGACCAATCTTCATCTGAGTTTGGACAGCGCCGACGCGGGTTCCAACCGTGGTGTCGGCCTATCCTCGCTGGCCGGCCCCGTCGAAGGCGCCTTGGTCTGGGATCCGAGGAACTATGGTTCGCAGATCATGCAGGATGTGCTGCCCGTGGTGCTGTTCGGCGCAGCGGTGCTGTTCCTGTTCACCGTCCTGGTCTTCACGCATATGCGCCGGATGATCGGCGAAATGCTTGAAGCCGAACAATACGCCAAGCACCTCGCCGGGCACGACACGCTCACCGGCCTGTCGAACCGTATGTCCTTCATGGAGCAATTGGCCAAGGAACTTGGCCGCCTGCCGCGCGAGGCGACCGGCATCGCGATCATGTTCATCGATCTCGACAAGTTCAAGGAAGTGAATGACACGCTCGGCCACGCCGCCGGCGACATGCTGCTGGTCGAGATCGCCCGCCGGCTCGGTGGGGTGCTGCGCTCGTCCGATACACTGGCGCGGCTCGGCGGCGACGAATTCGCGATCGTGCAGACACAGGTTCGCAATATCAGCGATGCGGAATCGCTCGCCCGCCGGCTGCTGGATGTGGCCGGAGAGCCTTTCGATCTTAACGGCGCTGAAGCCTATATCGGGCTGTCGATCGGCATTGTGATGGCGCCGGAGAACGGTGTCGTCGCGGAAGACCTCATGCGCTACGCCGACGTCGCGCTCTATCGCTCGAAATCGGAAGGGCGCAACCGCTTCAGCTTCTTCGAGACGGCGATGGACGATTCGGTCCGGCTGAAGCAGCTTGTCGAAAGCGACCTGCGCGCCGCAATCGAACGCGACGAGATGAGCCTGCTCTACCAGCCGCAGGTTTCGGCCGATGGCTCGCGTATCGTCGCGGTGGAGGCGCTGGTGCGCTGGAACCATCCGGTGGAAGGCATGATCCAGCCGGACCGCTTCATCGGCCTTGCCGAAGAGCGCGGCCTTATCGTGCCGCTCGGCGAATGGGTGATGCGGAAGGCCCTGGAAGACTCCCTGAACTGGCGCAGCATCGCCATCTCCGTCAACGTGTCGGCGGTACAGTTCAAGCAGCGCGACTTTGTCGCCACCGTCGCCCGGCTGCTGGATGAGACCGGCTTTGATCCGAGCAGGCTCGAAATCGAACTGACGGAAAGCGTCGTCGTCGATGATGCCGATGGTGCAGAAAACGCCATGATGGAGCTGCGCGCCATGGGCGTGCGGCTGGCGCTCGACGATTTCGGCACCGGCTATTCCTCGCTGATCTATCTGCGCCGCTTCGCCTTCGACAAGATCAAGATCGACAAGTCCTTCCTCGAATCGATGGAAGCGACCGGCGAATCCGCAATCCTCGTGCATTCGATCGTGCATCTCGGCCGTGCGCTCGGGCTGACCGTCACGGCGGAGGGTGTTGAGACGGAAGAGCAGCAGCGGTTCCTGCAGGCCGTAGGTTGCCACCAGCTCCAGGGCTACCACTTCTCCAGGCCGGTTCCCGCGATCGAGATTTCGCGGATGCTCAATCGGGGTGAAATCGGCCCGGCCGCGGCGGCCTGATCGTCAACCGGAGTCCGAGCGCTTAGAACAGAGCCGCGACCCAGCTCACGACCGTCACCACGAAGCCGACGTTCAAGGCTATTCCAAGAAGCCCGATCACCAGGCCGGCGAGGACCACCAATCCATCGCGCTCGACCAGGCCGAGCCCGACGAGGCAGATTGCCACACCCATGGGAATCTGCCCGACAAAGGGCGCAGCCAGCACCAGCCCAACCGACAAGACGAGCACCAGCACGCCGGTGATGCGCGAGGCGAGGGCTCCGTCGAAATAAGCAAAGCGCGGTCGCGAGAAACGCTCGAGCCAGGTGACGACCGGCAGCGAGCGGGCAACGGCGCGGGAAATATCGGCGCGGGCCACCGATTGGCGCGCGATGCGCTTCGGAATCCAGGGCGCATTGAGCCCAAACACCATTTGAAACGACACGAACAGCAACAGGAGACCGCAGAGCAGCGGGATCGGTGGCGGCATCGGCAAGCAGTTCGGCAGGCCGAGAACGACCACAAGCAGCGCGAAAGCGCGCGTGCGCAACGTCAAGAGAATCTCGTTGACCGTCACGCGATCGCCGGCGCCGCTGGCCAGCGAGGCAAGGACTTCCGAGGTGCGAAGGAAGCGATACAAACGGACGCCACGCGGCTTGACTGAAAGGAAGCGCGGCAACCCGCGAGCCCGCTCTCTTTAGAGCATCGGAGAAAAAAGTGGAAACCGGTTTTGCCTCTTTAAAGGCCCCGAAGACTCCACAACAGACATCATCGTGCGAAAAGTTTCCTCCGGCGTGTCGGCTCCAGCACGTTTCAGCCGTCTTCAACCTGAAAACATTGATCAAGGAGATCGACAATGACCGAAGCCGACACCAACCGCGATCTTGTGCTGACCCGTCTGATCGACGCTCCCCGCGAAAAGCTCTACCGTTGCTGGACCGAGGTCGACCTGTTGAAGCAATGGTTCGCGCCCTTGCCCTGGACCACGCCGCACGCCGAACTCGACGTACGGCCAGGCGGCGGCAACCTCATCACGATGCGCGGCCCCGATGGCACGGAGTTTCCGAACCGTGGCGTTTATCTCGAGGTCGTCAAGAACGAGCGCCTCGTCTTCACCGACGCCTATGCCAGCGCCTGGCAGCCGAGCGAAAAGCCGTTCATGACCGTGATCCTCACTTTCGAGGAAGAGGCGGGTAAAACCCGCTACACCGCCCGCGTGCGCCACTGGACCGTCGCCGACCGGGAGGCGCATGAGCAGATGGGCTTTCACACCGGCTGGGGTCAATGCGCAGATCAACTTACGGCGCTGGTGGCGAAGATCTAAGTGATGCGTCCGGTCGCTGCGCCCCGCACTTGATGCGGGGCCCATAAACACCGCTTTATCCTGGTAAACCTGAGTTTATGGGTCCCGGATCAAGTCCGGGACACGAGCTATACGGCAGCTAGTGCAGATAAAACGTGTCCCGCACCATGGCTATTTCGGCCGGCTTGATCAGCTTGGCATGGGCCACGCGGATCGAGTGTAGAGGGCCTTCGAGCTCACGCCGCCAGAAATCCAGGAACTCATGCAGTACCGGGAATTTCGGCGCGAGATCGTAATCCTGCCAGACGTAGCTTTGCAGAATGCCGCGGTGGTCAGGCAAAGCGTAGAGTATCTCCGCCGTGGTCAGCCCGTAACCTTCGAGCTGGCGGATGAAATCCTTCGAGACCATCGCGAACACTCCTCATCGGAGCATGAAGGCGCGAATATCAGACCGGTTTCGCGTGTGCGATCATGCTCAACCACGGAATATCCGACCCAGCTTTATTGAGCCGGATATGCAAATTGAGCGCCCGATTCGTTAAAACTTTCTGCATCTCACGACCGTGTATGCGGCGCCCGATCAAAGCGAAGCAAGGAACATGCTGGCGTCGCGCTCGATCTCGGCGCGCCGCGCGGCAGAAAACCGCGTCAGGTTGCGGTAAGGCATAGCGAGGCGCTGGTTGCCCGCCAGAACTGCCTGATTCTCGATGAGAAAATTCCAGTAGAGATAGTTGAACGGACAGGCATTCTTGCCGCTCTTGAGCTTCGGATCGTAGCGGCAGCCTGCGCAATAATCCGACATGCGATCGATGTACGCGCCCGATGCCGCATAGGGTTTCGACGCCAGCAACCCGCCATCGGCGAACATCACCATGCCATGAACATTGGGCAGTTCCACCCAGTCATAGGCGTCGGCATAGACGACGAGATACCATTCCTCGATCTGCCGAGGCTCGACACCGATCAGCAGCGCGAAATTGCCGGTCACCATCAGCCGCTGGATATGATGCGCATAGGCATGGCGCTGTGTCGCGCCGATGCAGTGCTTCAGGCAGTTCAGCTCCGTCTCGCCGGACCAATAGAACCAGGGCAGATCGCGCGCCGCGCCAAGCGCGTTGCCGGACGCGTAATCCGGCATCTTTAGCCAGTAGACACCGCGCACATATTCACGCCAGCCGATGATCTGGCGGATGAAGCCTTCGACAGCGTTGAGCGGCGTATGACCCTGGTCATAGGCAAAGAGCGCGGCCTCGCAGCATTCGCGCGCCGTGAGCAGGCTGCAATTGATGTAGGGCGAGATCACGGCGTGGAAGAGGAAATCCTCTCCGGCCTTCATCGCATCCTGATAATCGCCGAACCGCGGCAGGCAGTCGTCAACGAAGGCGGCAAGGGCGGTCAAAGCATCGGCGCGCGTTACAGCCCAACAGAAGGAGTCGAGGTCGCCGAAATGGTCCGCGAAACGAGAGCCGACCAGCGCCATAACATCTTGCGTGATTGAATCAGGCTCGAAGGGCAGCCTTTGGGGCGGAAGCACAGTTGCCGGCAGGGCCTTGCGATTGTCGGGGTCGAAATTCCAGCGCCCGCCTTCAGGCTCGTCGCCGCGCATCAAGTATCCGGTCGCGCGCCGCATCTCCCGATAGAAGAACTCCATCCGCATGCCCTTGCGGTGCTCCGCCCAGCGCGAAAACGCTTCGCGGGAGCAGATGAAACGGTCATCGCCACGGATTTCCAGCGGCGCGCCAAGCGTCTCGCGCCAGTCGAGCATCATCTCCCAGACGCGCCATTCACCGGGCTCGGTGATGACGACATGATCAGGCTGGTGGCGGGCAACCGCCCTCTCAAGCTCGCCGCCGAAGCTTTGCGTGTTCGAAGACTCATCGAGCGTTACGTAATCGACCGCAATCCCTTCGTCCCGCAATCCTTGCGCGAAATGGCGCATGGCGGAAAACAGGAATGCGATCTTCTGCTTGTGATGGCGGACATAGGTCGCCTCCCCCATCACCTCGACAATCAGGACGACATCCTGCGCCGCATCGATGTCCCGCAGTGAGGACAGATTGCGGGTGAGTTGATCGCCGAGGACGAAGCGCAGCGTTTTCAAGCTTGGCCGCTACGCACTGCCCGACAACGGTCCGAGCAGAATTTCACGCTGTTCCAGTCTCTCTTCCATTTTTTGCGCCACGTAAAAGCGCGACCGCAGGCGGCGCAGGTCTTCACCGGCAAATCGGCTTTGCGAAGCATCTTCGCCAAGTGGTCAGCCCTTCGTCCGCAGGGTCGAGCAGCCGCCATCGGAACTGATGATTTTGCCCGCCACGCGTAGGCCTCGTTTCCCAGGGTTTACGCAGACGCGGACGGTTTGGTTCAGCAAGCGAGAATGAGTTGTCGGGCCGCGTGTCCCGGGCTTGAGTCAGGAGTCGCGGCCACCCGGGGCGCCGGATCAAGTCCGGGGCACAAGCTCCCCACAGCTACCCAACCTTCAGTCGCACCGCCGCCAGCGCATCGGGCGTATCGATATCGAGTAGTACACCTTCATCCTCGACCGGCAGTTCCACCACGTCGGGGCCCCCGAGCAGCTTGCGCGCGCCCGTGTCGCCATGGAGATCGAGCGCCGCAGCGAAAAGGCGGCGGCCGAGCAGCACGGGATTGCCACGCTGGCCATCGACGACGGGCACAATGGCGGCCGCCTCGGGCCGCTTGGCCATTTCCTGGCGCAAGTCATCGATCACAACGGGCGTGACATGCGGCATGTCGCCAAGCAACACCACCGCGCCGGCAACAGCAGCGGGGATCGCGGCGAGCCCCGCCTTGAGCGAGGTCGAGAGCCCCTCCGCGAAATGCGGATTATGCACCAGCGTAACGTTCCGCCCGACCAGCGCCAGTTTCACCTTCTCAGGCTGATGACCCGTGACGACAATGACCGGCCGGGCCTTGGAGCCGAGCGCGGCATCGACCGCGTGCAGCAGCAGCGGCTTGCCGGCCAGCATCTCGTTCATCTTGTTGCCGCCCATGCGTGTGCCGCGACCGGCGGCCAGCACTAGTGCTGCGACATTCGCCTCGTCCTTCGGCTGGCGTGGCTGCGGCCGCGAGACGATCTCCATCAGTAGGCCACCGACGCCCATGCGCTGGATATCGGCGCGGGTCACCGGCACATCGGCCAGCAGGCGCTGCAACACCCAATCGAAACCGTTTTCCTTCGGTGAGCGCGCGCAACCCGGCGCGCCGATCACCGCCTTGCCGGCGAGCGTGCCGATCAGCAACAGGTTGCCTGGATCGACCGGCATGCCGAAATGATCGACCGTGCCGCCAGCCATCTCGATCGCCGCTGGAATGACGTCGCGCCGGTCGGTGATGGCGGACGCGCCGAAGACGATGATGATCTCCGCCTCGCTCCGCGCCAGGCGCTTGAGCTCCTCGGTCAGCGCCTCGGCCTTGTGGGCGCTGCGCCGGTCGTCGAGAATGCGGGCTCCGGCGGGCTTCAGCCGCTCCGCCAGCGTCGCCAGGGTCTTGTCCACGACAGCAGGCTTGAGGCCCGGCAACAGGGTCGAAACCACGCCGACTTTCTTGGGCTTGAACGCTGCCACACGGATCGCATCGCCGACCGTGACGGCCTTGGCTGCATCAAGTACGGAGCCGGGTACGGCGAAGGGAATGATCTTCACGGTGCCGATCATCTCGCCATCGGTCACGGCGCGCATGCCGGGAAGCGTCGCGACAGTGACGGATTCGTCGATGACATTGATGGCGTCGATGGCAGCTGTATCGATCACCAGTACGCCGGCCGCTTCGGCAAACAGATTGCTGCGGCCGGTAAAGGGCTTCTCGACCCGGACCCCGCCGCCGGCGATATGGCTGGCGAGCGCATGGGCGGCCGGGTCCTCCGGCACATCGCCGTCATCGAGCCGCGCGACGGAAATCTCGGCGATGCCAGCCGCATGCAGCTTCGCCACTTCCGGCTCGCCGACCAGCGCGCCTTTCTTCAGCACGAAATCACCATGCCGGACGGCATGCACCAGCACGCCGCCAAGCGCTTCGGAAACGGGAACCGGGCCGAATTTCACGCGGCCGCCTTTGCAGCGACGCGCTCAGCACGCAGCGTCGCGACGATTTCACCGAGAATGGAGACCGCAATCTCAGCCGGGCTGACCGCGCCGATGTTGAGACCGATCGGCGCACGGATGCGGCCGATATCGGCCTGGCTGAAACCAGCGGCTTGCAGGCGCTCGACACGGCGGCCATGCGTCTTCCGGCTGCCGAGCGCGCCGACATAGAAGCACTGGCGTTCGAGCGCATGCGTCAGTGCCGGATCGTCGATCTTGGGATCATGTGTGAGAGCAACGAAGGCAGTGTAGGCATCGACGCCGAGCGGCGGCAGCGCCACGTCAGGCCATTCGGCGATCACCTGCACATCCGGAAAACGCTCCTTGCTGGCGAAGGCGGTGCGCGGATCGACAACGATCATCTCGAAGCCGACCTGCGCCGCCATCGGCGCCAGCGCCTGCGAGATATGCACCGCGCCGATCACGATCAGCTTCACCGGCGGCACCTGCACAGTGAGGAACAGTTTTTTCCCGTCGATTTCAACGGTGCCGCTCTTGCCGGTGCGGAACCCGTTGGCGATGGCTTCGCTAAGCGCCGTACCGGCGAGCGGGGCCTGCGAAAGCTGCTCCGGCTTGACGATCTGGCCGGAGCCATCCGTGAGATCGGTCACGATCGCGCAAGGCTCGCGCGCGGCCCGCGCTGCGTTGAGACTGGAGAGGAGCTTCAAATCCATCAGTTCACCGCCTGCACATAGACGCTGATGCGGCCGCCGCAGGAAAGCCCGACCTTCCAGGCGGTTTCGTCGGCGACGCCGAATTCCAGCAGTTTCGGCTGGCCACTTTCGATCACGTCAACGGCCTCGGCCACGACCGCACCCTCGACGCAGCCGCCGGAGACGGAGCCGAGGAAATTGCCTTCCTCATCGATGACAAGATGCGAACCGACCGGACGCGGCGCCGAGCCCCAGGTCTCGACGACGGTCGCGATGGCGACGCCCTTGCCTGACTTCTTCCAGGCTTCCGCCTCGTTGAGGATATCGTTGTCGGTCGAAAGCATCCCGTGTCTCCGTCCTCGTTGCGCCCGGCATCAACTCCCACGCGCACGTTGTATCCAACTATATCTAGCGTCTTTCTCCATTTGCGGGAGAAAGAAAAATCACATCACGGTGGCTTGCCGGGGAGCAATAGCTTCGCCCTTCAGCCATCTGTTCGGATCGGCCTCTCTCCCGCCCTTCGCGCTCAGGGCGGTACAGAGATCGGCGATCGAATCCAGATTGTGCAGCGTGCGGAATTCGTCGACGAAGGGCAGCAAGGTCTTGATGCCCTCGGCCTTGGCCGCAAACCCCTCGTAGCGCAGCAGCGGATTGAGCCAGATCAGCCGGCGGCAGGAACGGTGCAGCCGATCCATCTCGCGCGCCAGTTCCGGCCCGACTTGCCGTTCCAGACCATCCGAAATGAACAGCACGATTGCGCCCTGCCCCAGAACCCGGCGCGCCCAGCGCTTGTTGAATTTCTCGATCGTCTGGCCGATGCGCGTACCGCCATCCCAATCGCGCACGGACTTGCCGCAGGCGTCGAGCGCGAGATCGGGGTCCTTGTGCGCCTGCAACATGCGCGAGACGTTGGTCAGTTCCGTCGCAAAGACGAAGCTATGTACCTTGCGCCCGGTCTTGGAGAGTGCGTGCAGGAAATGCAGGAAGATGCGACTATACTGGCTCATCGAGCCGGAAATATCGCAGATCGCTACCAGCGGTGGACGCTTCTCGGCGCGCGAACGAAAGCGCAGATCGATGGAATGGCCGCCGGCGCGCAAGCTGGCCCGCAGCGAGCGGCGCGGGTCGATGAGACGGCCATGCGGGTCAGCGGTGAAGCGGCGCGTCGGCACAGCGTCGAGCGGCAGCACAAGCCGCTCGATTTCCTTCTTGGCTTCCGCGATCTCCGCCGCGCTCATCTGCTCGAAATCGCGATGGCGCAACACCTCGCGATCCGAGACGGTCAGCCGCGCATCAAGCTCCATCTGCGGCGGCTCCTCCGGCAGGTTCGGCCGTTCGGGCAAGCTTTGCGCGAAGGCGTCGGCCACGCGCTTCAGGGCCTCCTTGCGCTTTTCCTGATCGCCCGGCGCACTCGGCATCATCTCAGCCATCATGCGCTCCAACAACGCGCGCCGCCGCCAGAAGATGCGAAAAGCCTGATCGAAAACAAGCGACTGCTCGCGCTTCTTCACGAAGACGGCGTGCAGCGTCCAGTAGAGATCATCCTTGCCGCCGATGCCGGCAGCCTCGACGGCCTCCACCGCCTCCAGCACCGATTTCGGCCCGATCGGCAGTCCGGCGACACGGAGCGCGCGGGCGAAATAGGCGATGTTCTCCGCCAGATGGCCGTCGTGATCCGGAATGAGGCCGAGGTCATCGACCATGCTTGGCTACCCTCAACCGCGCACTTCCGTCGCGAATGTCTTCTGCGCCACCCGCCATTTGCCGTCGGCCTTGATGAAGCAGAGATAATCCGTGAAGAAACGTGGCGACAGCGCGCATTTCAACTTCACGAAGGCCATGGTTGGCGACGCGATGTCGATCTGCAGCACGTGGTCGTGGCGCGGATGCCCCTGCGACTTGGCCGAAGGCCGTCCGCGCACAGCGTCGAGCCATTTCTCGCGCGGCAGGATGGTCAGCTTGCCATCCGTTTCGCCGGTCAGCGCGCTGCTTTCGTGGAAAACCGAGCCGAGCTTCTCGGCGTCGCCTTCATAGAGGCCATCGAGATAGGTCTGAACGGCGGCTTCGATGGCAATGAGTTCTTCCGACATTGGCAACTCCCGTTTGGTTCAGGCTCCAACCTTCACCTTGTCCAGCAATTCCTTCGCCTTGGAGCCTTGCATCTTGGCGATATCATCCTGGTATTTCAGCAGCACGCCGAGCGTATCGGACACTAGCGCCGGATCGAGCGCGACAGCATCGAGTTCGACCAGCGCGCTTGCCCAATCCAGCGTCTCGGCAACACCCGGTAGCTTGAACAGGTCTTCTTGGCGGATCGCCTGCACGAAGGCGACGACCTGCTTGGTCAACTTCGCCGGCGCATCGGGCAGCCGCGCCTTCAGGATCGCCAGCTCGCGCTCGCTATTGGGATAATCGACCCAATGGTAGAGGCAGCGGCGCTTGAGCGCATCATGGATTTCGCGGGTTCGGTTCGAGGTGATGATCACGATCGGGGGAGCCGCAGCCTTCACCGTGCCAAGCTCGGGGATCGTCACCTGGAAATCGGAAAGCACTTCCAGAAGGAAGGCTTCAAAGGCTTCATCCGTGCGGTCGAGTTCGTCGATCAGCAGGATCGGCGCGCCGGCGACATCAGGCTCCAGCGCCTGCAGCAGCGGCCGCTTGACGAGATGGCGCTCGGAGAACACGTCTTCGCTTAAGCGGTCGCGATCGGTTTCGCCTGAAGCTTCCGCCAGCCGGATCGCCATCATCTGGCCGGCATAGTTCCATTCGTAGACGGCGGAGGAAACATCCAAGCCTTCGTAGCATTGCAGGCGGATGAGATTACGCCCGAGCGTCTTCGAGAGAACCTTTGCGATCTCCGTCTTGCCGACGCCTGCTTCCCCTTCAAGGAAAAGCGGCCGGCCCATCTTGAGGGCAAGGAAGAGGACGGTGGCGAGCGAGCGGTCGGCAACGTAGTTGCCGGTCTTCAGAAGAGAAACAGTTTCGTCGATGGATTTGGGAAGTGTGGCGGGTGCAGTCATGCGTCATACCTAGTCCATGCGACATAGAATTGTCAGGGGTTTCCTACAATCATTGGCAAGGCGTGGGGAATGCGACCGGTCCGTAACCGGTTCAACGATCAGAGGAGGAACGAATGAGCGTGATGGAAACAGCCGAGGCCTTCACCGCCCTGTTGAAAGAAGGAAAGCATGAGGAAGCCGCCGCGCGCTTCAATGCCGAGAACATCGTGAGCCTCGAGCCGATGGATGGCCCGATGGCGCGGAGCGAAGGCGCACAAGCCGTGAAGGCCAAGGCAGAGTGGTGGTTCTCCCATCATGAAGTGCATAGCGCGACGGCCAAAGGCCCCCTCGTCCACGGCAATCAGTTCATCGTCAACTTCGCCATGGACGTCACGATCAAGGAATCCGGCCAACGCTTCCAGGCAGAAGAGGCGGGGCTTTACACCGTCAAGGATGGCAAAATCGTCGAAGAGCGCTTCTTCATGGCCAAGATGGGCGGATAAGGCTCGACACGGCACTCTTGCAAATTCGGACCGGCTTTCACCGGTCCGACAATTTCTGGCCGATCCCGAGTTTGGTTCGGGATTGCCTTACTTGCCCAGCGCCGCGGCGACCGCCCGCTTGGTCATTACGCCAACGAGATGCGCGCGATATTCCGGCGAGCCATGGATATCGCCGTTGATGCCCTTGGCGGGATGCGAAAGCCCTTCCACCGACTTCACCGCGAAACGGCCTTTCAGCGCCGCTTCCGCCTCCTCCCAGCGGAACACGCCGTCCTCGCCGCAGCCAGTGACAGTGACGCGCGTTTCCGAACCGCGCTTGGCGACCGCGACGCCGACCAGCGCATAAAGCGAAGCCGGATTGCGGAATTTGGCGTAGCCGAATTTCGAGGGGATCGGGAAGGAGACCTTGGTGACGATCTCGCCATCTTCCAGCGCGGTCGTGAAGAGGCCCTGGAAGAACTCGTCCGCCGGGATCTTGCGCTTATTGGTGATGACGGTCGCACCGAGCGCCAGCAGCGCCGCCGGGTAATCCGCCGCCGGATCATTATTGGCGACGGAACCGCCGATCGTACCCTTGTGGCGCACGGCCGGGTCGCCGATCACGCCGGCAAGCAGCGCAAGGCCGGGAATGGCTTCCGCCACGGTGGCGGAATTCGCGACCTCATAGTGCGTCGTCATCGCGCCGATCACCAGCGCGCGGCCTTTCAGGGTGATGCCCTTGAGGTCTTCAACCTTGGAAAGGTCGATCAGGTGCGGCGGGCCGGCGAGGCGCTGCTTCATGGTCGGCAGCAAGGTCTGCCCGCCGGCCAGAAGCTTGGAGTCTTCCTTCTTCACCAGCAGCCCGGCAGCCTGCCGGGTGGTGGTTGGGCGGTGATAATCGAATGCGTACATGGACTTGCTCCTGAAAGCTTATTCCGCAGCCATTTTATGGATGGATTTCTGAGCGGCCTTCCACACGGCTTGCGGCGTGGCCGGCATGGCGATGTCCTCGTGGCCGAGGGCGTCGGTGATGGCGTTGATCATGGCGGGCGGCGACGCGATGGCGCCAGCCTCGCCGCAGCCCTTGATGCCAAGCGGGTTGGACGGGCACGGCGTCGATGTCGTCGCAACCGCATAGGAAGGCAGATCGCCGGCACGCGGCATCTGGTAATCCATGAAGCTGGCGGTGACGAGCTGGCCGTCCTTGTCGTAGACGACGCCTTCCATCAACGCCTGGCCGACGCCTTGCGCGATGCCGCCATGCACCTGGCCTTCGACGATCAGCGGGTTGATCAGCACGCCGAAATCATCCACCGCCGTCCAGCGGTCGATGCGCGTGACGCCGGTCGTCGGATCGATCTCGACCTCGGCGATATGCACGCCGGAGGGGAAGGTAAAGTTGGTGGGATCGTAGAACGCTCCCTCCTTCAGCCCCGGCTCCAGCTCCTGCCCGTTGAATTTATGGGCGATATAGGCCTGCAGCGCGACCTCGCCGAAGGCCATGCCCTTGTCGGTGCCCTTCACCGTGAAGCGCCCATCCTTGAACTCGATGTCGCCTTCGGCAGCTTCGAGGCAATAGGCCGCGACCTTCTTGGCCTTGGCCTCGACCTTGTCGAGCGCCTTGACGATGGCCGACATGCCGACTGCGCCGGAACGCGAGCCATAGGTGCCCATGCCCATCTGCACCTTGTCAGTATCGCCATGGACGATGGTCACCTGATCCATCGGGATGCCGAGCCGGCCGGAAACGAGCTGCGCGAAGGTCGTCTCATGCCCTTGCCCGTGTGAATGCGAGCCGGTGAGGATTTCGACCGTGCCGATCGGATTGACGCGCACCTCGGCCGATTCCCACAAGCCCACGCCCGCGCCGAGCGAGCCGACGGCAGCCGAAGGGGCGATGCCGCAAGCCTCGATATAGGCTGAAATGCCGATGCCGCGCAGCAGGCCGTTCTTGGCGCTCTCGCGCTTGCGCTTGCCGAGGCCCTTATAGTCCGCGATCTCCAGCGCCTTCTTCAGCGAGGCGTTATAATCGCCAACGTCGTAGCACATGATGACCGGCGTCTGATGCGGGAAGGAGCGGATGAAATTCCGCTGCCGGAAGGTCGCCGGGTCCATGCCAAGCTGGCGCGCGGTGACCTCCATCAGCCGCTCGACGACGAAAGTGGCCTCAGGCCGCCCAGCGCCGCGATAGGCATCGACCGGCGCGGTGTTGGTATAGACG
>FTCZ01008208.1_pt1 | contig 47567 bp, 38 predicted proteins | sample 1658871 | NCBI WGS metagenome assembly FTCZ01 (sample SAMEA3914864, study PRJEB12502) | metagenome | biome: forest; material: soil | place: USA | collected 2012-03-12 | depth 0.3 m | reverse complement strand
CGGGTCGGCAGCACGTAGCGATCGCCCACCTCGTTGAGGCTGGTCGACGGTGGAAAACCAGAGGCGATCACGATGTTGGCGGCCAGGTGCTCGCGAAGCACCTTGAACACGTCGCGCCGATAAATCTCATTGCTGTGGACGGCGAGGATCAGTCGCTCGATCGTTTCCGCCGGGCGCTCGAGAAGCGAGGATAGAGGGATGGTAAACGTTTCTGGAGTGGGGTCCGGGTCAAAGCACGCTTCGGGCAGCGCGAGGAGAAGGTCGCGATATCCCTCCGCGAGCTGGCGGGAGAACAGGCCCCATTGGCCATCGAAGTCGAGCGCCCATTGGTGCCGGCGTGCGATGAGCTCACGAAACTCAACCGCCACGCGAACGTCGCTCTCGATTTTCTGCCAAAGCGGATCAATCTCACCGACATGTTCGGCATAGAGCAGGTCGTCGGCTGCGAGACCAAGGGCAACAACGATGTCGGTATGAGGCCAAGGTACTCCGCTCTTGTCGATCGCCTCCGCGACAACGTCCTGTATGACCGCTGGAATGGCCTCGAAGGAGGCAAGGGGGGAGGCGGCCCAGGCTCGCTCAATCTCCGCCCACCGGGCACGAGTTTCATTCAGTTCCCGGCGGCGGCCGCTGCCGGAAAGCCAGTTGGAAAGGTTCGAGTTGCCGAACAGACCTATATCTCGACGACCTCCTCGCCGCCGAATGTGGCGGCCGCGTCGAGCACCTGCTTGAAGGTCTGCGCTGCCTCGCGGATCTGATCTTCGATCGCGAGCATTTCCACGATGTCCTTGGCTTCAATGCGTTTTCCGCTCGCCAGGTCGTTGACTGACACCCGCAGGTTTATCGCCTTGAATGTTAGTCGCGAAGCTACACCCAGAAGGCCGCTGCCACGGTCTGTCATCTCATGAGAGGAGTATAGTTCGGTATCGCCAAGACGATATTTTTTGATGTGCTGGCGCTCTTGGTCGGAGACCTCAGCGCGAACATCGAGCGTGAAAATGACCTTGTTAAGAAGGCCAGAGCGTTGATCGCGGCGAAGAAGCAGCTTCATTGTTCAGCCCCCTTCGCCATGGGTAGCACCATTCGTGCGAGCGGCCCGCGGCAATGGGTCCTCTAAGGATCGAACTCGGGGGGCTAGATTTATCAACTTCGCTGGGCGCGCATGACAAAAATATGAGGCGGCTTTGAACCGCCTCATAATAGAAAAGTCAGAATCTTATAAGAGTCTGAAATTTAGAGAATTCTGCACACCGAGCACAAATTTCGTCCCTTATTTCAGGAATTCTTTCCGAGGAAGAATTAAGCAGGGCGCTTGATAGTCGATAGTGCACCAAGAGAAATGAAATTGATCGTAGTCGAATAGCAGAGGGATTGCCGAAATCTGTCGCTATCGCCAGAAGGCAGTTTGCTAAGTGTTCATCGGGAGACGCACAGCCCGTTCTCGCGAACGTGTCCACATAGCCCACTCCCGAAATGACGGCATCGACGAGCGTTGAGCTCGATTGTTCCTTACGGCTCACGAGAATCTCCTAGAATTTGGGAAGGCGCCAAGGTCGACGCCTCCCCCTCCAGCCGGGAGATTTATACATCAAATCATGAACTTGAGCCCTGTGCAACCTAAGCTGTTCGGTCATTTTGAACTAAAAACGGCAAATAAAGGATTGCGGCGGACCGCCACTCTTGTGTCTATTTGCTGCATTCCAAGATCGGAGGGTGGGGTGGCGAAAGAGAAGACTGCCAGTCGGGGGTCGAGCCGACGCACAAGGATTGATCTCCTGTCCCCAATGCCCCCGGAATTTGTGCCGCCTTTGATAGCATTCGCGAGCTATATCGCGTCGCTAGACGTAGATTACATTATATTCATGGCTCGGAAGGCCGTTAGACTGCACGATCTGTTGGTTTCTGCTGGCTGCGAAATTCCTAAAGCTCAAATATTGACAAGTTCAATCCTCGATCAATCGCTGGCGCCGCTCTTGGGTAAGCGGGTGGCGATCGTTGATGACACGCTAATTCTGGGAACCACCTTCGCCGAGGCCGAGCGAACGCTAACTGCGGCGGGAGTTCGGAGTATTTACAAGGTAGTATTCGCTATAGACGAAGACAACCGTTGTAGGGATCTCACAGACATTGATAAGAATTTTGTCGGGCTCTCCGAGTCTCAAATGCTCACCTTTTGTGCGAACGAGGTGGAGTCATTGGCAATTGGGGCGGTACCATACATCGCCGATTTTCCGATGTCCCGAAAAATTAGAGTGGCAAGAAGCAATATCGAGAGAGTGTTCTCTTTGCCTGGTTGGGATAGTTTTTCTTTATCGTCTGCTCGTCAAGAAGCAGCCGGGGTATTTTACTATACCCACGTACCAGACGTAGGTGCGCTGCCAGGCCTTGCAGATGCCCTGGGAGAATTATCGAAGATCGTCGACATCGTGAAGGTGCGAACCTTCGTGCTTGGCTCGTCCGGTGGATATCTAATTAGAGTAGTGCCAATTATCACGCTGCACCCTCTATCTGAAGACAGGATCGAGGTACTATTTTCAATTCTTGTTGATTTCCTGAATCAATCTGACCCTTCTGCTGAAAATCGGCTGACGGAAAATCTCCAGTCGGCGAAATCTAAGCTGCGTCTCTTGCAATATTTTATTAGCTTATTGATTGGGCGCGGATTTCTTTCCTCGTTGGCGGATGCGACGGGGCAGCGTCGTCCTATGAGCTTCGATCTCGAAGAGGCGGCTCGCCTTTTCGGCCCCTGGTTACGCGGCGATATTGATTTGCTGCATACTATTGCCGACCAACTTATGGCTGGAGGACGCGACGCACCCGAATTCTCATCGAAGGTCGATCACGATGCCTTACCGGCACCAGTAAGAGCGCTTATCCGGAAGGATTTGACTACCTTTGCTCTCTCGCGAACAGGTGGTGACGGAAATACAAGGCGCCTATTCTACGATCTGCTACAGGTATTTGTTCAACTCCACGTTCAGTACGAGCTGCCTGCCCGGCGTGAGGTTCGTCAATTGGGACGGCGCGCATTAGATGCGGGCCTGGATGAAGCGCCGCATCGGAACCGCCTTAAAGTGGGATTCGCGTGGACGAGTCTCGTCAAAGACCTGCTTGCGCGACATCAGCTAAATGCCCGCGCTGACCGGCCAATACTGCTGAGTTTGATGCTAGATGTCCTCATCGACATCGGAATTGCCGTCCCTATTCTTTGCCAACACGAGGGCGTTCTTTTTAGGGCATACAGGCATGGCGAACCCGTGCCTCTTGAGCGACAAGAGGCTGCAATCATCTACGAGCTCGTCGACGGGTTTCTCCAAAGTAGCGGGCGCGCAGACGTTCCTCGACTCACGATGGAAAAGCTCTTGGTCGCGATCTATCGCGTAGGAGGAGCAAACGGGTTCTTACGTAATCCGCTATATGGCTTGGACGGAACGCAGCGTGTAGCGCGGATAGCGTTTCACCGCCACGGCGCCGTCATGACCTACACGGACCAGCCAGCTCTGTATGCGGACGGCCAAGACAGCTATCTTTCGCGCTATCTCGTTGAGACGGGGGTCCTTAGCAGGACGCCGGGCGGCCATTATAGCCTGGGGAAACGACCTGACGCAGCCCTACTCGATGGCAGTGCGCTGTTTCAAAGTCGGCAATTTGGCAGCTTGATGGGACGATTAGTGCGCCGGCCAGGTTCTGGTTCTCCAGTGGTGCTGGATGAAGATGATCTGGTTGTACTTGCGACCTGTATTCTGCCTCGCGATGCAGCCGCAGCAGTACTGGCTGAGCTGCGTTTGTTCCTTCATTGGTTTGATGCCCAGCGCGATAGTCTGCAGGTGCTGGATTTCTCCGTCGATCGAGATTGGAAGAGCCTATACCAGGGGTTTTCTCAAGGCGATGGAGGCTTTTCGCTAAATTCGGCCAAGTTAAAACTACTTGGATATAAAGAACTTTTGCCGGGTAAGTTGGTGCAGCGCGGCACAGAGGCGTTGCAGTCGCGCGGCGACGATGGGAGTTTTCTCGCGGGACATTGGGCTGCCATCTGGGCCCCGGTTCTTGCCGGCGCCACTGTCGAACAGCACGAAACATTTGACCGTCATATACTGGAGCTCGCCAGAGAGGTATTGGGGCTATCCACCGGTTATCTCATGATGGAATGGGCTATTGCTATTAAACTCGGCCACGACGGTTCGAATAACGTGCTTAGATTGAATCGTGTGCGAAAGAAGATAATTACCTATTTTAATGGGTTCGACAAAATATCTCTACCTTCTCCATCAAATGAACGCATGGTTCGTCGTGTGCGAGCGTTGTGTGCAGCGCCAACATCAAAGACGAATCCGCAGGCGATATTTGCGGAGGGGTTTGAGCATTTGACGTTGAAGTGCCCAGCGGCGAGAGTGCTCGGATCTTCACTGACCAAAAAAGTCAGAAACTATGGCCCGTTGCGTCCGCGGACGGAGTTTCAGTACCTCCTTTGGTATGACATGGTGAATTCTTTGGGAGAGCGCGGAAACATCCCCGCGGTCGATATGGAGAGATATCGTCAGAATGTTCGATCATTCAAAGAGAGTATAAATTCTACGCTATTTGGAATCAAGCGAGACGCGATTCGCGAAGGCGTTTTCATTACGTACGATGGGAATAATCTAGAATCGCTCGATGATGGACGAAATATTCTTTTTGGTAAGACCGGTGCCTCCCGTTGGTTGAGAGAGACAGTCGGGATTTTATTGCGGGAATCTAATTTAAGATCGGTTGCGCTGCGCATGCTGGCTATCAACGCCGATTTTGCGGGTTATTCGCCTTATTCTTATCATGACAGTCCCGATGTGCTCGGGGAGGCCTTTTGGGAATACGGTAGTAGAGTCAAGGGATGGATAAAGGATAACGAGCTCAGATTGGCCCCCGATCTGGTATCTACACTTTGGTTGGGAGGTGATTTGCGTAACGAAATTGAGCATTTTCCTAATGTTCGCCCAATAGGCAATCCAATAATTGAGACTGTTCCAACTACAGTAGGCGGCCGCTTATTGCGCACGCGCGTGAGCGGTTGGAGAGTTGAGCCGTAGACATCGTGAAACGAGCCGCGTTAATAAAAACAGACCCGTGGGTCTGTTTAAGTTTCGGCTCATGATCCGCTACGCATCCGTGTTTCATCTTTTGCGGGCTGGTGCGCTTTACGGGCTCTTTGATGGGTCTTGAGCGCGGCTCCTGGTGCCGCCTTGGCAAGCCATGCTGGCCACGAGTATCACACGAGGTGCGCTTGAGCCGTTTGAGGAGCCGGACATTTCACCGCTCGGAATCCTCAATGCTCGGCCGAGCTGTTTCATCATCGCAGGTTTTTGGATCTTGCAACGGCGCGCATCAGGCGCCGGCGGAGGCAACTGCTCGAAGGGCGGTTGTTCGTTGAGCCAGGGCTGAATCGGCCTGGCTCGGCGGCGGCGCCCGAAAGTGCGTCGCCGCCGGCCGTCAAATTCTCATCAGGCGGGCTTGGCGCCTGGCGTCCCGCATTTCGCGAAATGACCTTTGGCATCGCGGCATTTCTTCGCGGCAGGTGCAGCGGTCTTCGGTGGCGGGCATTTGATGAAATGACCTTTGGCATCGCGACAACGCGTTCCGGCGGCGAACGTTGGGGAGGCGACCATCGCGACAGCGGCAAGGGCAAGAGCAACACGAACCATACGGGCACACCTCTCTAAGGAAGTTCAAGACTGCGCCCGATCTGGGCCATCCGCAAGATTGCGTTGCTGTGCGACGGTTATAGCTTCCGACAATCAGCGCAGACGAACTCCTCGCTGGTTATCAGGAGGTCGGGATGCATCACACCATCCCGGCCTCTTGCTCCAAAGCGCTATGTAGCATGCTTGGCTTCTGGCCTCGAAATCGAGGTATCCATTGCCCGACCATAACGGATGCAAAATCGATCCTTGCAATCCCCGCACTCGCTTATTGATTGGAGAGTTCGCCACGGACCATCAGTTGATGCGATTCGACTATAGGGATATGCTTTTGAAATGTACGACCGGTTCAAGTCAAATGATCGTCTGCGCCTCGAAACCATAGCGGCAATGCCCCTGGTCGGCGGAAATGAAAATCTCGCCAGAGCAATTGATGATAAGGCTGAACTTCTAACGATACCCAAGGGCACATCGTTCATCGAGCAGGGTGGCGACGACAATGACGTCTACTTCATTCTTGCCGGCGTTTGCGATGTAGTCATCAACGGTCGGGTCGTGGCTAAACGTGGACCGGGAACGCATGTCGGGGAAATGGCTGTCGTTCAGCCGACGCAGAAGCGCTCCGCAACCTGCATTGCCGCGGACGACGTGGTCGCGCTCAAACTCGCCGAGCCTGCATTTGCGGAATTGGGGGCTGAGTTCCCCGTAATCTACCGCGCTATCAGCAAGGAACTCGCGCGGCGTCTACTCGAGCGAAACGCGACAATCGGGGCGTATCACGAGAAGATCAGGGTATTCATTATCTCGTCGGCCGAAGCCTTGCCCATCGCCCGGCTGGTCCAACAGGCTTTTGAACATGATCCTTTTCTCACAGTCATTTGGACTGATGGTGTGTTCAAAGTCGCAAACTACCCGCTGACAGACCTAGAGAAGCAAATTGATGACTCTGATTTTGCCGTAGCGATCGCTCATTCAGACGATCTGACGGAAAGCAGGGGCAAAGATTGGCCTAGTCCCCGCGACAACGTTGTTTTTGAGCTGGGCCTATTTATGGGGCGCCTCAGCCGCGCCCGGGCAATCCTGATGGAGCCTCGCGACGAGAAGGTGAAGCTGCCGAGCGACTTGTCAGGCATTACCACGATTACCTACCGCTATGAGCCAGGAGCGGATGCTGCCGCACTCATCGCCCCGGCCTGTAATCGACTCAGGGACCATATACTCCATCTTGGTCCTAACAACGGCTAGTATATGATGCTCAAGAAAGACCTAGAAGATCACGTTGCAGAGACTTTTCGCAAAAAGTGGACGACTAGAGCTGGGCAGGTCGTACCCGAGCCGGCCGACCTGCTGCTCGGAAACAATGATGCGATAGAATTCGACCGAGCCACCATCCTGTATGCTGACTTGAGCGGATCGACTAAGCTGGTTGACGAAAAGATCTGGTGGTTTGCGGCCGAAATTTATAAGAATTTTCTTCATTGTTCCGGCAAGATCATAAAAGACCAAGGCGGTACGATCGTGTCCTACGATGGCGATCGCGTCATGGCTGTATTTCTCGGAAAGTCTCAAACGTCTACTGCGGCGCGTTGCGCACTCAAGATTAATTATGCTGTTATCAACATCATCAATCCCAAGCTCAAGGCGCAGTATGCAACCTCCGACTACGAGGTGCGCCATGTTGTTGGAATCGACACTAGCGAAATCCGGGCAGTTCGGACAGGGGTCCGCGGCGGCAATGACATCGTATGGGTTGGTCGCGCGGCAAATTACGCTGCTAAGCTAACCGAGTTGAATGACCCTCCAAGAACCTGGATCACAGAAAATGCATATGATTATCTCGCCGACTGGGCGAAAGAGGGTGACGATCCGAAGAGAAGTATGTGGACCCAGTACACGTGGACGGAGCATGAAAACCGAACAATCTACGGGTCGACATGGTGGTGGGATATCTGACCTGGGACAACCGGATTAAAATTTAGCCATTTCTAGGATCGGCCTACTTCGTGAAAATAGGATCCATCCATTTCTCTTCACAACTACCGTTGCCCTTATCGCGGCGGCCCACTGTCAATTCATCGATTACCGGCCCTGAATCCCCGCCGCGTTGAGCGATCGAGATGGTGTCGACCTGAGCCAGCCCGCCTTCAGCCACGGGTGAATACTTTAGCGTCAGGATTAGGGATTCGGCAGCTACTCCGTCCCGTCCTCCAAACAGGCCAATTGCGGCTGACACTCGTTCTGTCGGTGAAATAGTGAAAATATCGGGCCGCATCGGCAGCCGCAAATCGGGCCTTGAGAGCCTCGGGCCGTAGCAGCCGAGACGGCTAAAGTGTGAAGCAAGGAGCTGCAGAATTTTATCTCGGTCATCCCTCATCGTGGTGTTGGAGAGTCCAAGCAGGCCGCGAGTATGGTCATCTAAGATAAGCGTGAGATTCGGCGAGAAGCGTTCTTCGAGATCGCTGAATTGCGGATCGGCGTGTCCAAGCTGCATTAGCGTGGCGAGGTTATCCATTGTCTTGTGCATCTCTTTGAGGGTGGCTTGCCGCTTCGGAGTTTCAGGCGGCGGAGGCGGAGGCGGAGGCGGAGGAGGTGGCGCAATGCCAACTTTCGCCAGATCGACCTTTGCTGCTTTTATGCACCCAATTTCCCAGACCCTTTTGTTGACGCCATCATTTGGATTCTCCGACGCGAGGGCCCAAACGAAAACGTCAGCGTCAACTTTGGAGAGGCCTATTGCCATGAGTTCCCCTCGGATTGTTTCGCATCCTATATCAAACGCAGCGGGTGTCGCGGCGATTGACCTCAGGGGATTCAACGACTCGTCTTTGAGTTGGGAAATGATCGTCTTATCGCCGCTGGCAGTTCGAATAACCGTGGACAGAATCTCACCCGGGGTGGCGGTGATGTCGCGATAGAAATTGGCGTTTCGGAGAAATACCGATGCCTGATATTCAAGGGAGATCATCACCCCGCCGGTGGTTGAAGCCGGTGCCCCGCCTAACCTCGGAAGATCGACAAAATCTAGTTTGAGATAAATTCTTCCAGTCCTTTTACCTGGGCCAGGGTCCGCCGATAACACTTCTGGAAGCGACGCAATCACGTTGCTGTCCATTGCCTTAATGAGATCTGCTTGTCCTTCATCGGCCACCGCGCCGATCACAGCTGCGGCTGGCGCAAAGACGGCCCCGACTACCGGCTTCAAAACTCCGTCCCACATAGTCTTCACTCGATTTTTGTCGGTCTCGGAGACATAGCTCGAGCGGATGTTGACCTGAATGTGATCGCTGTCGTTGTTCGACGCGCCGACGCCCAGGGGAACAAGGAACGATTGATAATTCACGGTAGAGGAGTCTGTTTGCCCTCCTATTTTTATCTGACAGTTGCCGCTTTTCGGATCTTTTATTGCAATTAGCGACAGCGTTACGGCGGCAGTCTCCGGTGCCGTGGTTGACGTACCGGGCCGAAGAATAATCGTGGCATCGATCCCCCAAACGAAATTCCGTTTAAAGACGACATCTACGAGCGCGCCGCCCATCTTTTTCCAGCGGTTTTTGTCCGCTTTTGGCAACTGGTCTAGCACTGCGTCAGGGCAGACCGTAGCGGATGCCAGATCGGAGGGGTCGATGCGGACGCGGAAATAGCCAGCTTTAACAGCCATCTGGCTGTCGTATTCGGGCTCTACTCCATCGGGTAATTCCGTGATTCGTCCTGATAATCCGGCCTTGAGGTTCTGTTCTTGCGCGCGCGCAGATAAGGGAAGTGCGACCAAGGTCGCCGCGCATGCGACCGATGTCAGAGAACAGTTGGCAAAACGCCAAGCGGTGCTCATTTGCTCCCTCCCCGATATCTCAATCGTAAATATACCTACGGGAAGAGCTTGGCGATAAGATCGGACGGAAATGAACCAAGTATTTTGTCTGTGATGCTGATCCCTCCAGATCGGACGGTAATGCTGTTGTAATTCTATCTTTCATGAGGGACCGTTGAAAACATACGAGTCCTAAGACAGCGTTTCCCTATGTCACGAGCAGGATCGCCTATCAGGAGATGGCGCTCGATTGGAGGTGTGGCCGTGAGAAGTGCATTCGTAGCTATAACTTTGGCTATATGCCTTTTTTTCTACGCGAGCGATGCCAGGGCGGCCTGTATTTCGGTCGACTACGATCCAGGCTTAGCGATTAGAGCCGACAATCTTCAAGTCCTCGACAAAATGAAGGTCGGTACTCCGCAGCTATTCAAGATACTGAAAAATACCTCGCTTCTCGAAAGTGGTGGCTGCTGGGGCGGGATATCTGATAACTTTGATGGGCAAACGTTGTCGGCCGGCATCCTCCAATGGAATTATGGCTCGCATTCATTGCAGCCACTCCTAAAACGGTTTGCGCTTCAGACCGGCTCGGCAGCCGCCTTGGCCGATTTCATCAAGAACAACATGCCCAGCTATGGTACCGCGATCTTCTCCGCCGGATGCCTTGCCTCCAAAATCACCGAGCAATGCAAAGCGCAAATTCTCGACGGTAGCGGTAATCCCCTCGGAGGGGTCCGAGCCGAGTTTGAGGTCCTGTTCAACTCGGCGCTAATGCGTCAGATACAACTAGACTTCGTGCTCACAGATTTCACACAGGCGCGAGACAACATTCTGGCGTTGTCCGGCAAAGAGCAGTTCAGCGCACGAAAGGTAGCCTGGGCTTTTGACATGGTGGTTCAGCAGGGGCATCTGCCGAATGCTGACAATGTCGCGCGGGTAAGAGCCGCCTTCGCGAGACGTGATCCTGAAAAAAAGAAAGAAACACTCCAAAATATCCTAGCGTGGTATGTCGCGAGTTGTCGCGCAATTGATCAAGACGGATGCTGGAGGGACTATGAATATAACGTCGGAGTATGGACGGGTATGATCAACGCCGGTCTCTCCGATGACCAGGCCGATCTCATTTTGATGACCTACCTTCGTAGTCGTTCGGCAACCGGTGAGGAGGGGCGTTGGCAAGCGCTGTCGTTTCAGCGGAGGGCGGCGATAGTGTTTGGGAAGGGTAAGCTTGCGCAGCGAGAAGTCAGCTTTGACTATGAGGGTGATCTATAGTTGAGCGCTGGAGTGAGCGTATCCAGAGAGTCCGATTAGCTTTGCTACGTCGCGTTTTCAGGCGTTTCCTAGCGGCTATATGCTGACTTGAACGGTTAGGACTTGGCCGTCGACCAGTATGTAAAAGTTCGAGGCTCACTTCGATACGGTGCGCCGTATGAGAATCGAACCGCGTCTACCGGCTGTCGGACTGATCATCTTATTACGATCTGCCCTCGCAATTGTTGACCGCGGTGACCAAAATGGCGCGACGCGCACTCTTTGTTTTTCGAACTGTACCGCGACGATCCCCACATTCACTCAACTTTGACCATTCCAGCACGGCGTCGAATGGCTGGGAGACAGTAAGTAGCAGCTTTTTTCCGTCCGCGACCAAGTTCGAACTTATCAATTTGAGCGCGTCACGCTTGTCTTCGTCATTTCCCAATTCGTAGCTTAGTAGCGCCGCGAAACCGAGTTCGAACCTTTCCGCCATCGTTTTCCAAAATGTCGAGATTCCGCCTGCTGACTTCCGTTCCTGAAGGACCAGCCGTTGCGCGATGAGGGCCGAACGCCGCTCGGCATAAGCCGATTTGTCTATCGCGCCTTCGACCATGGCATCGGTGAGACGCACCAATTTCCCTTCAATCAGTGAGAGATCGCGTTCAATCGTGGTCAGGCGGCTTGTCGCATCAACGTCCTCTCGCTCCACTTCTTCGCGAATGATCTCCCTCAAGTCCCCGAGATCCTGGTCAGAAAGATACAGACAGGAAAAGGTCCGCCGAACCTGTGCGTCGATATCGAATTCACGCAAGGAGACACCTTTGCAACCTCGATCGTGGCATCGGTAGTAGATGATGCCCTTCTGGCGCTCGCCGGTCAGAGAACGCCCGCAGCACACGCACCTAATGAGGCGTCGGAATAGGTATCGATGTATCTCAACACGCGGGTACAATTTGCCGGACATAATCGCCTGGACGCGATCAAAGAGCGTACGCGATATGATGGGGTGGTGTTTGCCCTCAAACTCTTCGCCGGTGGTGTTGACGCGCATGATGCCGACATAGAAAGGATTTCGAAGGACCGCCGACATCGCGCTTTGAGAAAGCGGCGAGCCGGCGTCCGATCGTAGTCCGCGACTAGCCATTTCGTTGCGCAGAAGGTCGAGGCTAAACTTGCCGCTGCCATATAGCTCGAACGCTTGTTGGACCAACGGCGCAACGATAGGGTCGACCTCTTTGACCTTGCCGCCGCCGCGATCGAGATATCCACGAGGAGCCGCAAAAGGGTAGATTCCCTGCTTGAGGCGCCCGTAGAGCCCCTTTTTTACCTCGTCCCGCAGGTTGCGAATATAATCGGCGGCAACCACCGCTTGAAGGTCGGCGGCGAGGCGTCCACCTCGAGTGGTGAGATCAAGGTTGTCGTGCGCGAAGTGCACTTCGATCCCTCGATCCATCAGATCAGCCAGGTATGCCCAATCCTTTAGATTGCGTGCGCCGCGATCGATCTTGTGGATTATAACGCCAGCGACGCGACCGCGTTCGACCTGTGCGAGCATTTGGTTGAAGGCGCGGCGACCCTGTTTTGCTGCGGTTTCGGTTTCCTCGAACCAACCAGCGATTGTCAGGCCGTGCCGGAGCGCGAATGCTTCGATAGCGGAGCGCTGTTCCTGCAGGGATGAGCCATGCTCTCCCTGCCGTACGGTCGAAACCCGAATGTAGCCGAAGTAGCCCTTCATACCTGAGAGGGGAGACTCCGAATCTTACCGTGAGCCTTAGTTTTGCGCGAATCTTCGGTGGGGACAGCGCCTTCCATATCTAGACGTTTGGCGATCCGAATAAGAAGACGCGCAAGCCCATGCAGGCGCTCTAGAGCAGCTTCGCGTTCGGTGGTTGAGAGATCAGGGCAATATCGATCTAGGATTGCCTCGCCGGGCCGTCGAAGTGGAGCGTTCATCACTCCATCGTGCCTGCGAGGGTCCCTACTCGGGAGGATTGGAAATATGCACGTGTGCATATTTCCAATCCTATTTGCGCGCGGACGCTGGTCGCATGATAGTCGCATGGCAAGTTTCGACCATGCGCATGACGCGATCCCGACCGTATCTAGTGTTCTCAATGACGGCACGCTGGTGGAACTTCTGTACGACCATATGGCACGCACGACTGCGCTGGCCGTGCGTCAGCCGGATGGCGCCACGAGCGTCCAGGCGACGCTAACGCTCGCCACCGGCGAACGGCTCGTGCCGTATTCTCCACGCAACGGATTGATCGCGTCCCGCACGGTCTTACTCCCCAGCGACATCGGGGACTTCAGGGACAAAAGGGACCTAGCTGAGGCTGTCCGTGCTTTCATCCACCGCTATGTCGACCTCTCGCCGGCATTCGAAGAGATCGCCACCTACTACGTCCTGCTAACCTGGGTGTACGACGCATTTGGCGAGCTGCCATATCTGCGTTTCCGTGGAGATTGGGGGACAGGAAAGACCCGCGCTCTGCTGACCGTCGGCTCCCTTTGCTATAAACCGTTCTTCGCGTCCGGGGCGTCCACCACGTCTCCCATTTTCCATATCCTCGACACGTTTGGCGGCACGCTGGTGTTGGATGAAGCAGACCTACGGTTTTCGGATTCCACTGCTGAGCTCACGAAGATTCTCAACAACGGTACTGTCGCCGGTCTGCCGGTGTTGCGCACTATGACGACACGGGCGCGCGAACTCGATCCCCGAGCATTCCATGTGTTCGGCCCGAAGCTGCTCGGCATGCGTGAGCAATTCGCCGATCGAGCGCTTGAGAGCCGTTTCCTCACCGAAGAAACAGGTCAGCGCCCACTCCGTTCAGATATCTCGATCAGCTTGCCAGCGGAGCGCCACGCGGAGGCACTCGCCCTCCGCAATCAGTTGCTCGCGTGGCGCTTCCATGCGCGACACGAGGTCAAAGCCGATCCATCGAAACTGATAGCTGGCATTGCCCCGCGACTCAATCAGACCGCATCCTCGCTGTTATCCCTTATCGATGATGTGCAGGTTCAGGCGCGCGTGGCGGATATGCTTGTCAGTGAAGATGCTCGGCTTGGTGGCGAGCGCGCTTCGTCGGCCGAGTTCACGGTGCTGAGTGCGCTCGTTGCTCTAACCGATCGGACACCCAACCGACCAATTCCCCTTGGGGATATCGCGGATTTGCTATCGAGAAAGATTTTGGGAAGCGCCGAGGATTCCTTCAGCCGAAAGGCGGTAGGCTATGTGGTACGAGTGAAGCTTAGGCTTCCGACGGTCAAATCCTCTGGGGTCTTTGTGGTGCCGGCTCTTGCGCGTCCGGCGATCGATGCGCTGGCGACGCGGTACGGGATTACGCGCGAGCGTTATGCACCGGAGACATAATTCCTATCCGTTTCGGGTTAGCCTGGTCGCGAGACAATAAGTTCGCAGCCTCGCTTAGCAGGCTGCGTAATGATCTTTCTATGTCCAACAATTTGTTCCTTAGGAAACTGCGCGTTCGCTGGGCGCTCTCGCAGGAGGAGCTGGCCCAGTTGCTCGACATCCACCAAAGCAGTGTGTCGCGATACGAGCAGGGCACCGAGTATCCGCCGCTATCAGTAGCGCTCGCCTTGCAAGTCATATTTGGCCGACTTCCCCATCGCGTCTTTGCCCCGCTGTACGCGTCAGTCGAGGACCAGGTCATGGGGCGCGCCGCCGAGTTCGAACCGTCTGTTCGCGGGAGAAGCGATCCCGGTGCTGCGAAGAAGCGGCATCTGCTCCGCAGCATGATGGAGCGTGCTATTAGTCGTCGCGAAGCATGAGCGCGGTTCCGGTCGTGCTTGGGTTCAAGCCGAGTAGCCATGGTTTTGCCTGGGTGGCGTTTTCGAGCCCGTTTTCCATCAACGATTGGGGCGTCGTCGACGTACGGGCCGACAAAAACGCGAGGTGCCTGGAGCGATTTGAGCAGCTGATAGGGCGTTTCTCGGCTCATACGCTTGTCATTGAAGCGTTCGAGGGCGCAGAGGCCAAGGTCTCACAGCGTGTTGAACGCCTCTACCGCGCAGTGATTGCGCTCGCCACAGCCAAAGGAATCGACGTGGTGATGTTCGGTCGAAAGGACGTGCGCGCGTGCTTTGTGAATGTCGGCGCACGCACGCGCCACGAAGTTGCATCCGCCATCGCCCGGTCATTCGAAATACTGCGGGATCTCCTCCCGGAGAAGCGCAGGCCGTGGGAACCGCCACATAGGCGAATGGCGCTCTTCGATGCCGCGGCCGTAGTCCTTACGCATTTTCATCTGGGGGCATCGCAATTGTTTGATGATCTCTTGGCGAGGTCTGAAAACGGGTCCGAAGTGGAGGAAGGCTGATTCACTTTATGTTCTTCTTCCGCTATACTCTCCCGCCTAGGGAGAAGTGGAATGGTTCTCGCGGGCGAGCAGCAAAAAGAGGTCGGCATTTGGGTCCGGGTGTCGACCGAAGACCAAGTGCGCGGCGAAAGCCCCGAGCACCACGAGAAGCGCGCTCGCGCATATGCCGAGGCCAAGGGCTGGCGGGTGGTGGAGCTGTACAAGCTTGAGGCCGTCAGCGGCAAAGCCGTGATCGGTCATCCCGAAGCGCAACGCATGATCGCCGATATCCGAAACGGTCGGATATCGGCGCTTGTGTTTTCGAAGCTCGCCCGGCTCGCACGCAACACCAAGGAACTGCTCGAGTTCGCCGAGATATTCCGGGAGGAGAGCGCCGATCTGGTGTCGCTCCAAGAGGCGATCGATACCAGTTCGCCCGCCGGGCGGCTCTTTTTCACGATGATCGCTGCAATGGCGCAGTGGGAGCGCGAAGAAATCGCTTCGCGGGTTCAGGCGTCGATCCCCATCCGTGCCAAGCTTGGAAAGCCGCTCGGGGGTGCTGCGCCCTTTGGGTATCGCTGGCAGGACAAAAAGCTACAGCCGGACCCTGCGGAGGCACCCGTCCGCGTCCTGCTCTACGAGCTATTCCTCGAACACCAGCGCAAAAAGACCGTCGCGCGCATCCTGAATGAGCGCGGGTACCGCACGCGCAACGGCTCGCCATTTTCGGATACTACCGTTGACCGCCTTATCCGCGATCCGACCGCTAAGGGCCTCCACCGCGCCAACTACACCCAGACCGACGACCGCTCAAAAAACTGGTCGCTCAAGCCCGAGGATGAGTGGGTGTATACCGAGGTCGAGGCCATCGTGTCCGAGGATCTCTGGGCGCGCTGCAATGCCGCCCTGGACGCGCGTAAGGCGCAGGGCAAGCGCACCACCCGCAAAGCCGTACATCTGTTCGCCGGCTACGCCTTCTGCCACTGCGGCGAGAAAATGTACGTGTGGACGAACAGCCCCAAGTACGTCTGTCCTGGGTGCCGCAACAAAATTCCGGTCAACGACCTAGAGGCCGTGTACCGCGAGCAGCTGCATGGCTTCCTCGTGTCGCCCGAGCAACTCGCCGCGCATTATGAGGCCGCGAGCGATGAGATCGCCGCGGGCGAAAAGCAGATCGAGACGCTCACCGCCGAACTGCGCAAAGTCGAAATCGAGGACGAGCGCCTGTACCAGCTGTATCTCGCCGACGCCCTTAGCAAGGACGACTTCGGCCGACGCCATCGCCCGTTGTCCGAGCGTCGCGCACAGATCGAGGACGAACTGCCCCAGCTTCAGGCCCGGCTCGACGTAATCCGTGTAGGGCTCGCCTCGCGTGCGGAGACGCTGGACGAGGCCCGCGACCTTTGGACCAATTGGGACAAATTGGAGCGGGAGGATAAACGGGCGGTGGTCGAAGCGATCACCGAGAAGATCGTCATTGGGAAGGAAGATGTGGACATCTTCCTTCTCTATCTTCCGTCAGGGCCTGCCAGCCCTGACGGACCCGGCTCCACCGGAACAGATGCTGACAGGGCAACACGAGCATGCCGCTGCGGGCATCTGGGAGACGCCGCCCTGGCCTGTTCGCGAGCGCCGAGATGCGCGTCGGATTACCAGGCCAAGGTATCGGGCCCGCTGCTCGACCGCATCGACCTGCATGTCGAGGTCCAGCCGGTCAGCGCCGCCGATCTTGTCCTGCCGCCGCCTGCCGAGGGTTCTGCCGAGGTGGCGACCCGCGTCGCCACGGCGCGGAGAGTCCAGGCGGTACGCTACGCCGATGCGCCTGCGCGCACCAATGCCGAGGCGGATGGTGAACTGCTCGACGCGTTCGCGATGCCCGACGAAGCGGGTAGGACGTTGCTGGCCCAGGCATCCGCTGCGATGCGGCTGTCGGCGCGCGGCTATACGCGTGTCCTCAGGGTCGCGCGAACCATCGCCGACCTCGCCGGAGCGGATGATGTCGGGCGCGTCCATGTCGCCGAGGCGCTGAGTTATCGGCGGCGGGCGCCGTCCAGCTAAGGGACGCCCACAAGGCTCCACAGTTGTAATCCCGGCCCGAACGGGTCACCCTCCGGTCGCGACTCGGGGGAGAGCTGATGACCGGATGGTCTGGCAACACTACCTGCCTGAAATCCGACGCTTTTTCGGTAACGACCGTGATTGACGGGCGCCCGCCGGCAATGACTGCCGGCAGGGAAATCACGGTGCCGTACCGATTCACCAAAGCGATGCTCGCCGGGCGATAACAGGGGAGACGTTCGATGGAATGGATGTTGATGCCGCTCAAGCGTTATGCCGAATTCAACGGTCGGTCGCGGCGCATGGAATTCTGGATGTACCAGCTCGGCCTCTGGATACTCAATATCGTGCTGGGGGTCATCGTGATGATGGTTGGTGCGGCGAGCATGGCATCCGCGTCGGCCGACAATCCCGGCGCCGGCATTGTCGGCATGATGGCCGGCATGGGCGTCCTGTCGATCGTGTTCGTGGTGCTGGGGCTCGGCTTGCTGATCCCGTCGATCGCGGTGGCCGTCCGGCGGCTGCACGACACCAATCGATCCGGCTTCTGGCTTCTCCTGCCGATCGGGCTGTATATCGCCATCATCGCGATGGCGATGATGGCGGCGGCAGCGAACAGCTCGGCGATGGGCGCAATCGTATTAATAGTCTGGCTGCTGTTCATGGCATCGGCGATCATGCTGCTCGTCTTCTACTGCCTGCCGGGCACGCCGGGACCGAACAAATACGGCCCCGATCCGCTCGGTGGCGCGGGCAACCTGTCGCAGACCTTTCAGTAAAATCCGTCGCTAAATAGCGGCTGTGCGGCTTGCCCGGGCGGGATCACTCGTCTAGGCAAGCCGCCTTTCGGCGCGCGGGTGTGGCGGAATTGGTAGACGCAGCGGACTCAAAATCCGCCTCTGGCAACAGATTGTCGGTTCGAGTCCGACCACCCGTACCACTTCTCACCTTGAAATGACGATCGTGGCCGCGACGCCGCGTCCTTGCGTGCTCGTCCGGACTGCCGCAGACTTTGGCAAAAGGGGGCGGGCCGATGAGGGACGGGCAACAGCGAGGCGCGCGCCGCATCGGCATCGGCATCGTCGGCGGCGGATCGGCCGGATGGATGGCCGCCGCGGCCCTGTCCAACGCGATCGAGCGCGACGGCGATATCTTCCTCGTCGAATCGGACGAGATCGGCACGGTCGGGGTCGGCGAAGCGACGATCCCGCCGATCAAGTTCTTCAATCGCCATCTCGGTATCGACGAGAATGATTTCCTCCGCGCGACGCAGGGGTCGTTCAAGCTCGGTATCCAGTTTGACGGCTGGGGCGGGGAGGGGCGTCGCTTCTTCCACCCGTTCGGCGTGTTCGGTGCCGAGTTCGATCGCGTGCCGCTCCACCAATTCTGGCTGGCCGAACGGTTTGCCGGGCGCGATCCTGGGCCGATCGACGATTATTCGATGGGCTGGGGTGCTGCCTCGCGCGGCCGGTTCGCGCGGCCGAGCGGCGATCCGCGGCAGATCCAGTCGAGCTTCGATTACGCCTATCATTTCGATGCCGGGCTCTATGCGCGCTACCTGCGCCGCTATGCCGAGGCGAAGAACGTGGTGCGCCACGAAGGCCGCGTTGTCGAGGTACGGCGACGCGAGGACGGCGGCGTAGCCGCGGTGGCGTTGGCCGACGGGCGCGTGCTCGAGGCCGATTTCTGGATCGATTGCTCGGGCTTCGCCGCCTTGCTGACCAGCGAGGCGGGTTGGGAGGATTATGGCGAGTGGTTGCCCTGCGATCGCGCGGTCGCGGTGCCGTGCGCGCATGGCGGGGAGTTCACGCCCTACACTCGATCGACCGCGCGGCCGGCCGGCTGGCAGTGGCGCATCCCGCTGCAGCACCGGATCGGCAACGGCTATGTCTATTGCAGCCGGCATGTGTCGGACGACGAGGCGGCGGCGACGCTGCTGGCCAATCTCGATGGCGAGGCATTGGCCGAGCCGCGCCTGTTGCGGTTCCGCGCCGGGCGACGCGCGCAGGCCTGGACCGGCAATTGCGTCGCGCTGGGGCTCGCGCAGGGGTTCATGGAACCGCTCGAATCGACCAGCCTCCACCTCGTCCAGACCGGCATCTTCCGGTTGCTTGCTTTCTTTCCATTCGGGGATGCGCGCGACGAGCATGCCCGGCGCGAATATAACCGGCTGACCGCCGAGGAATATGGCCGGATCCGCGACTTCCTGATCCTGCATTACCATGCCGGGGCGGAGCGGCGCAGCGAACCGTTATGGCGTGAGACCGCGGCGATGCGCGTGCCCGACAGCCTGGCCCATCGCATCGCGCATTTCCGCGACGCCGCGCGGTTGCCGTTCGAGGGCAACGAATTGTTCCAGCATGTCAGCTGGCTGTCGATCTATCTCGGCCAGGGACTGGTGCCCGACCGGGTCGATCCCCTGCTGGTGCACCGCGCGGTCGAGGCGAGCGACCACCTCGCCGCTATCCGCCGCGCCGTTGCCGAGGCAGCGGAGACGATGCCGACGCACCGGGCCTATATCGAGCGCTTCTGCGCGGCGCCCGGATCATCCGGGGCCGTCTGAAAAAGGTCAGGCCTCCAGCGCGGACAGGTCTTTCGGCATCGTTCGCTTGTACAAGGCAAGGATTCGCCGGCCCTCCCTGGGCGGCAGGACGATCGCATGCCGGACCGCCGCGGCGATCAGGACCATCATCAACTGGCAGAACTCCACCAGCTGTGTGTCCGTCCTGTCCGGTGCGTGCGGTTTCAGCGCGTCGAACAGGAGCGTCGTGAGGATGATCCCTTCCTCCTCATCGAGCGCCTGCAACGCGCGATCGGCCTGGGTGGCTTGCCAGATATGGCGAACCGCGGGCTCGTCGATGAAGAACTGATAATAGCTGTCGGTGATGTCGCTGAGCACGTCATGAAGGCGCTCCAGGCAGGTCAGCCGAGACAGGCTCTTGGTCACGCAATCGCGGCCGAGCAAATTGTAGCGCTCGGCGAGGGTGCCGATAACGGCCGTCTTGTCCGGAAAATATTGATAGAGCGAGCCGAAGCCGATCCCGGTCCGCTCGACGAGGTCGCTCATCTTGAGCGCGTCGCTGCCCTTTTCGGCCATGATCTCCACCGCGCTGGCGAGAATGAGCTCGAACCGCTCGCGGCTGCGCTTCTGTACCGGGATCAGCCGCACGATGCGGGCACCGTCTTCCTGCGCCTGAGCCGTCGATTTCAATGTCTTGCTGGTCGCCACGCGGCTTCTCCGAAATTCCTGCTTGACGGGTTTAATACGAGAGTTTATCGGCTTTTGCAAATACGAGATGTTATCGTGTTTGTGGCAAAGGAACGACTCATGGACAATCAACCCATTCTCATCATCGGCGGTGCCGGAAAAACCGGTGGCCGCGTCGATGCCCGGTTGCGGCAGCGCGGACTGACGACCCGGCTGGCGTCGCGATCGACCCCGATCCCGTTCGACTGGGCGGAGCCGGCCGGCTGGGCGGCGGCGCTCGATGGCGTGGCCAAGGCCTATGTCACCTATTACCCCGACGTATCGCTACCGTCGGCGGCGGCTGACATCGCCGCGCTGGCGGCACTGGGCAGGAACGTCGGCCTGGAGCATATCGTGCTGCTGTCGGGGCGCGGCGAGCCGGGGGCCCTGGCGGCCGAAGTGGCATTGCAGGCGTCGGGCATGCCCTGCACGATCGTGCGGTCGAGCTGGTTCAACCAGAATTTCTCCGAAGGCTATCTGCTCGATGCGATCCTGGCGGGCGAGGTCGCATTGCCCGCGCGTGAGGTTCCGGAGCCGTTCGTCGATGTCGACGACATCGCCGATGTCGTGACGGCGGCGCTGACCGATGATCGTCACATCGGCAAGGCCTATGAACTGACCGGGCCGCGCGCGATCACCTTTTCGCAGGCTGTCGCGGAAATCTCCACGGCCCTGGGCCGCCCGATCAGCTACACGCAGATCTCGGGTGAGGACTTCGCCGCCGGCATGCGCAGCGTCGGCGTGCCCGACGACGTCATCCACCTGCTCGGCGAGCTGTTCACCATGACGCTCGATGGCCGCAATTGCGCGGTCCAGAACGGTGTGGCGGAAGCGCTTGGCCGGCCGGCCAAGGATTTCACCGATTATGCCCGCGACGCCGCGGCATCGAACGTCTGGAGGATCTGATCATGCGCGCCTTGCTGGCTCCGGCACTGCTCTGGACCTCGGCCATCGGCTGCGGCCTGATGGCAGGTGTCTATTTCGCTTTCTCCGCCTTCATCATGACATCGCTGGGGCGCATCGCCCCGGCGTCGGGCGTGGCGGCGATGCAGGCGATGATCGTCGACATCGTGAATTCTCCGTTCATGCCGGTCTTCATGCTGACCACGCTGTCCGCCGCCGGCCTGGCGGTCCTGGGCGTCATGCGGTGGGGGCAGCCCGGTTCGACATGGCTGGTGGCCGGCGGCGTCATCTATGTGATCGGGATGTTCGGCGTGACCATGATGTTCAATCAACCGATGAACGAAGCGCTGATGACCGTGGATCCCGCCGGTCCGCAGGGTATCGCCTCGTGGTCGCGCTACGTGGCCGACTGGACGATGTGGAATCACGTCCGGACAGCCGCGAGCACGATCGCGACGGCGATGTTCATCGTGGCGCTCGTCAGCCGATAGAATTGCCATTTAATCGGCATGATCGGCGGCTAACCGACTTGCACTCGGTAAGCCGCCGATGCCCGATTCTAGATTTTACGCGCGATCAGCGCCGCATAGCCGCCGAGCCGCCAGCCCTCGATCTCGCCGACACTCTCGGCCACGCGCCAGCGGTCGGGCTGGGCAGGGCGCCATTCGGCCGGCGTTGCACCGAAATTGAAGACGCAAAGAAGGGTCTCGCCGGCCGCGACGCGCTCGATCGCCAGGATCGCATCGCCTGCCTCGACCACCTCGGCACTTCCGGTCATCAGCGCTTCGCTGGCATGACGGAAGGCAAGCAGATGGCGCGTCAGGTTGAGCAGCGACTGCGGGTCGGCATCCTGGCGGTCGACCGCGAGCGCCGGATGATCCGGCCCGACCGGCAGCCAGGGTGTGCCCGAGCTGAACCCGGCATGGTCGTTGGCATTGGCCTTCCACGGCATCGGCGTGCGCGCGCCGTCGCGCGACAGGGTCAGCGGCCAGTTGGAGATCGCTTCGGGATCGCGCAGCGCCTCGAACGGCAGATCGACCTGGGTCAGGCCGAGCTCCTCGCCATTATAGAGGAAGATGTTGCCGCGCAGGCTGATCAGCAGCATCGCCTTCATCCGCGCAAAGGCGCCGCGATGCGCAGGGTCGACCCAGCGCGAAATGGCGCGCGGTGCGTCGTGATTCTCGAACGCCCAGCTCGGCCAGCCGACCCCGGGCGCGTCGGGCCATTGCGCGAGTGCGTCGCGCACCAGCCCGGGCGTCAGTCGGTCGGCGTAGAGGAAGTTGAAGCCATAAGCCGAATTGAGCCGGCGATCGCCCTGGGTGAAGGCGTGCATCTCCGCCTCGGGGCTCGGCCCGCCGACCTCGGCCACGGTGAAGGTCGCGCCATATTGGTCGAGCAGCGAGCGCAGCCGTTCGAGGAACAGCGGGATTTCCGGCTGGCTTTGATTGTGGATGTGGAGCTGGAAATCGAACGAGCGCGTCCGCGGGCCGGGCGGCGCGGGCGGATTGTCGGTCAGCGCCGGGTCGTGCATCGAGAAGTTGATCGCGTCGATGCGGAAGCCATCGACCCCGCGGTCGAACCAGAATTTCGCGACGCCGATCATCGCGTCCTGCACCGCCGGCAGATGCATGTGGAGCTGCGGCTGCTCGGGCAGGAAATTGTGCATGTAATATTGGCGGCGGCGCGCATCCCACGTCCAGGCCGGGCCGCCGAAGACCGATTGCCAGTTATTGGGCGGGCCGCCATCGGGCCTGGCATCGGCCCAGACGTACCAATCGGCCCTGGGATTGGTGCGGTCGCTGCGGCTCTCGAGGAACCAGGGATGCCTGTCGCTGCTGTGCGAATAGACCTGGTCGATCAGCACCTTGAGCCCGAGCGCATGCGCGCGGGCGACCAGGGCATCGAAATCGGCGAGCGTTCCGAAGATCGGGTCGACGTCGCAATAATCGGACACGTCGTAACCGAAATCGAGCATCGGCGAAGTGAAGAAGGGCGACAGCCAGATCGCATCGACGCCGAGCGACGCCACATGGTCGAGATGCGCGGTGATGCCGGGCAGGTCGCCGACCCCGTCGCCGTTCGAGTCCGAAAAGCTGCGCGGATAGATCTGGTAGATTGCTGCTCCGCGCCACCATTCGCGCGCGGTCTGGGGGACGGGCAGGCGGGCGGCGTCGTTCACTTGGCCTCGCAGATGATGAAGTCGAGAGGGGCGAGGCTGACCTTGAGGCTGCCCGGCGCGGCGGCTTTGGCTTCGCATTGGCCGTGCAGCGCGGCGAAGTCGGTGGATCTGTCGTCGACCAGCACGTTGGCGGTCAGCGGCGCGGTCGAGGTGTTGAAGGCAATCAGCACTTCCTTGCCGGTATCCGGATCGAAGCGCGACACCGCGAACAGGCCTGGCTTGTCGCCCCAGGCACGCGGCACCTGGCGCCCGCGAGTCAGCGCGCGATGGCCGGTGCGGATGCGCGCGAGCTCGGCAATCGCCTTGAAGATCGGATTGTCGCTGCCGAAGCTGGGCGTCGCGGTGGTCTTGGCGGTGCCGAGCAGTTTCTCGTCATTGTAGACGGCGACCTTGCTGGCGAACATGTCCTCGCGCGCCAATTGGTCGTTGCCCTTGCTGACGAAGCCCTGCTCGTCGCCATAATAGATGGTCGGCACGCCGCGCAGCGTCAGCAGCATGGCATGGCCGAGGATGACGCGCTTGAGGAGTTCGTCGTCGCTCGCCTGGGGCATGCCCGCCTTCACGAACATCGCGAAGCGACCCATGTCGTGATTGCCAAGGAAGGTCGGCAAGGTCCGGGCGGTCGCCTCGCCATTCTCATAGGCGGGGTCGCCGAAGAACATGCGGAACAATTCGCTGGTCGGCGCACCCCGGGCGACCGTGTCCGCCACCGCCCGCTCGAACGCGAAATCGAGCACGCCGGGCAATTTGTCCACGCGGGTGTGCGCAGCGAGCCGCGCGACGTCGAGATCGCCGGTGAACACTTCGCCGAAGATATGGAAGTTCGGAATGCCCCTGGCCTTGGCGCGCGCCAGCATCGCCGGCACGAATGCCTGCCAGAAGGCCGGGTCGACATGCTGCGCGGTATCGATGCGGAAGCCGTCGACGCCGAAATCGTCGATCCACTTGCCGTAAATGTCGATCATCCCCGCGATCACGCGCGGATTCTCGGTCATCAGGTCGTCGAGCCCGCCGAAATCGCCAAGCTGCGAATCCTCGGTCGAGAAGTTCGAATCCCCGCGATTATGGTAGTAGATCGGGTCGTTGAGCCAGGCCGGGACCTTGGCATTCTCCTCGCCCTTGGGAAGATAGGGCGTGTAGGCCCAGTCGGGGCTGGTCAGCTTCGCGTAATTCTCCGGCGTCGCCACGCTGTCGCCGAGGAATCCGGAATTGATCGCGGGCCCGTTGACCCCGCCCTTGCGCGCGTACGGATAGTCCGCGCGCGTGCGATAGGCGCACGGCTTGTCGGGCACGCATTCGCGATATTTGATCACGTCGGCGGTGTGGTTGGCGATGATGTCCATATAGACCTTCATCCCCCGCGCATGCGCTGCGTCGACCAGCGCCTTGAAGTCGGCATTGGTCCCGAAATGCGGGTCGACCTGGGTGAAGTCGGTGATCCAGTAACCGTGATAGCCGGCGGATTCGTCGCCCTTGGGCCCTTGCACGGCCTTGTTCTTGAAGATCGGCCCGACCCAGATCGCGGTCACGCCGAGCGACTGGATATAGTCGATCCGCTTGAGCAGCCCCTTCAGGTCGCCGCCATGGTAGAAACCCTTGGCGGTCGGGTCGAAGCCGGTGGTCAGGCGGTCACCCTTGAGGCCGCCATTGTCGTTTGCCGGATCGCCATTCTCGAACCGGTCGGGCAGGACGAAATAGATCACCTCGTCCTCGGGCAGCCGGTCGCGATAGGACACGGCAGGGGCAGGGGCAGGGGCAGTCGGCGCCGACACCGCCGGCTGCATGGCAATGCCGGCGAGCAACAGCGCAAGCAGCGAGCGGCGGATCATGATTGCTTCTCCATGGCGGTGCCCGTCATCGCCGCGACGAAGGCGCGGTGCTCGGGCAGGGCCTCCGCCCGGACGCGATTGGCCCGGGCAAGCGTTTCGAGGAACGGGCCGACATCCTGCGCCGGGACATTGTCGGCGAGCGGCGACCAGCCGCGCGGCATCACGCCCTGGCCGAGCATGACCTGGCCCCAGCTGTCATCGAGGAAGAGCTCGTCCTCCTCGCGCATGAAATTGCCCGCCTCGCGGAACAGCGACAGCTTTTCGACAAGCGTGTCGGGCAGGTCGATCGCGCGGCAATGATCCCAGAACGGCTCGCCGTTGCGTTCGTTGGCGACATAGTGGAGCACGATGAAGTCGCGCACGCGCTGCCACTCGATGGTCGACAGGCGGTTGAACGTGTCGCGCGCCGCGGTGACATCGGCGACGTCGCCCGGCAAGACGTTGAGCAGCCGCCCCAGCCCCGACTGGACGAGATGGATGCTGGTCGATTCGAGCGGTTCCATGAAGCCGGCGGCGAGGCCGAGAGCGACGCAATTGTGCGACCAGAAGTCGCGGCGATGCCCGGAGACGAAGCGGATCGGGCGCGGATCGGCCAGCGCCGGGCCTTCGATCGTGGCGAGCAGCAGCGCGCTGGCTTCGTCGACCGACATGAAGTCGGAACAGAAGACATGGCCATTGCCGGTGCGATGCTGCAACGGGATGCGCCACTGCCAGCCGGCCGGCCGCGCCAGCGATTGCGTATAGGGACGAAAATGCGCGCCGGTTTCGCTCGGCACCGCCAATGCCGTGTCGCACGGCAGGAAATGCCGCCAGTCGACGAACGGCACGCCGAGCGCGTCGCCGAGCAACAGGCTGCGAAAGCCGGTGCAGTCGATGAAGAAACTACCCTCGACATTGCGGTCGCGATCGAGCCGCAGCGCGTTGATGTCGCCGCTCTCGCCATCGCGCTCGACGCGCTCGATCATGCCTTCGACGCGCTTCACGCCGCGTTCCTCGGCATAATCGCGCAGCATCTTGGCGAACAACGCCGCGTCGAAATGATAGGCGTAGGCGAGGTCGGGCAGATTGTGGTCGCGCGCGTCGCCGATCGCGAACCGGCCCAGCCGCATCGCCGCGACATTGGGGCTATAGTCGCCATAGTCGCCCGCCGCGCCGAGATGGCGCGCGCGCAGCCAGAGCTGGCGGAACGGGATCAGCCCGACGCCGCGGCCGACCTGACCGAAGCTGTGGGCGTAGGAATGGCCTTCATGCAGCCAGTCCTGGAATTCGATCCCCAGCTTGAAGCTGGCATTGGTGCGGCGCAGGAACTCGGCCTGGTCGAGCCCGAGGCCGATCAGCAGGTTATGGATCTGCGGGATCGTCGCTTCGCCGACCCCGACCGTGCCGATCACGTCGGATTCTACCAGCGTGATCGTGGCGCGATTGCCGACGAAACGGGCAAGCAGGGCCGCGGCCGTCCAACCCGCCGTCCCCCCACCGGCAATGACAATGTTCAGGGACGTTGGATCGTTCATGTCCGGCCTTCACCACGATGTGCCTCGCCGGGCTAACCGGCGAGGCGTTTCGTGTCATCAGAACTTGAAGGTGAAGCCACCGACGATGCGGCGCCCATAGGACTGATATTTGAGGAACGACAGCGGGAGGCTCGGAACGCCCAAGGTCGCCGATCGCGTGTCGGTCAGGTTCTGGCCCTGGACGTAGACCGACAGGCCCTTGAGCGTGCCCTTCGAGAAGTCGTAGCCGACCTGGGCGTCATAGACCGTCTCGCCCAGCACCGTCTGGCGATCGAGACCGCCGCTGTAGAGCGAGAAGTCGCCCAGATAGGTCGACCGGTAGCGCATGCTGCCGCGGACGCTGAACCCCGCCTGTTCGTAGAACAAGGTCGCGTTGGCTACCCATTTCGAATAGCCCGGGATCACGCTGGATTGGCCGTAGAAGTCGGTGATCTTGGTCTTGGTGTAACCGCCGCCACCGGTGAAGCCGAAGCCCGACAGTGCCTTGGAGAAGGTCTCGAACTGCAGCGTGCCGGCCAGTTCGGCGCCGTACATGTAGCCGCCATGCGTGTTCACGCTGGTCGACAGCCAGCCGACCGTGGTCAGCGGCACCGGTGGGGTGGTCGGGAGGCCCGGCGTGCCGGCATAGTCGTAGCCGCGGATGATGCCGCTCGCGATGTAGGTGCCGATATCCTTGTAGAAGGTCTGCAGCGCCACATAGCCCTTGTTGCCGAAATATTTTTCGAAGTTCAGGTCGAATGCCCAGGCCTGGTAGGGCCGCAGGCGCGGATTGCCGCCGCTGCCATTGTAGAAATTGGTGCCCGGAATGGTGGTGCGGTCGATGCCGACCGAGAACACGTTGTTGAGGTCGGGCAGGCGCGCGCGCATCATTTCCTTCGAGACCGCGAAGCGGATCACGAAATCGCTGTTGGTCCTGAAATTGAGGTTCATGCTGGGCAGGACCATCCAGTAACCATCCTTGATGGTCGGGAAGGCCTGGCCGCTCGACGACACGTCGGTGCGAACGCCCTGCACGCCGATATTGCCGGTCAGCTTCGCCCCGCCGAGATCGGCATCGAGGTTCGCCATCGCATAGGGCGTCCAGACATCTTCCTTGACCACATAACCCTTGGTCGCGCCGAACGTGTTGGGCGTGAAGACCAGCACGCCATTGGAGACCAGCGTGCGCGGATCATAGGCGAGGATCTTGCCGAGACCACGATCGAGGTCGACCGGCGTCAGCAGAAGGTTGCTCGGGATCGCCGCGGTCAGGGCGCCGCCCGGTGGGCTCAGATAGCCCTCCGCGGCAGTCAGCGTCTTGGTGCGCGCGGTATAATCGACGCCCAGCTTGACCGACTTCAGGAAGCCGCCCAGCTCGCGCTCGATCTCGGCCTTGGCCTCGAACAAATCGTCGCTGGTTTGACGATCGTTACTATAGCCGGCCTGGACCGGCGAGCCGCTCCAGCCCTCGACGTCGGTCAGCACCAATGCCGAGCTCGCGCCGTTGTAATTGCTGGTGAATTGCGGTCCCTTCGGCGTCGTCGTGTACGATACGGTCGCCGTCGGGTTAGGCAGCGCACGGCCGAGGCCCGCCGTGGTCTGGATCGAACTGTCATCGCGATCCGTGCGCGACCAGCTGAGATCGGCCATCGCCCGCCAGCCGTTGTCGCCCTTATAGGCCACGTTCCACGCGCCCGAATATTGGTCGGCGACGCGGTCGTTGGCGTAATTCTCGATCAGCGGCGTGCCGGTGATCGTCGCGCTGGTTACCAGCCCGTTGGAAGACGTGACGTTGGAGATCGCATCATGGCCGCAGAAGCCGCCGCAGCTGAACGGCATTTCGAAGCCGCGCTGGTCGATCCGGTCGACGAACCGCGAATAGAAGCCGTCGAAGGTCATGGTGACGTTGTTGCCGACCAGCGCCTGGAACGTGCCGTTGACGCCGAACCGCTTGAGCCGGTCGGTTTCCGACCAGGTCTTGATGCCGTTCATGCCCTGCGCGCCGCCCGGATAGCCGCCATAGCCCCAGGCGTTGAAATCGCGGGTCTGATAGGGCTCGTCGGTATAGGCGGCCGAGATCGCGATGCCCGCACGGTCGTCGGCGAACTTGTCGACGAAGGTGCCGTAGACGCGGAAGCCCTTGTCGGTCGAATTGGGGTCGATCTTCTGATCGACCCAGGTGCCGCGCGCCCCGAAGGCGAGAATGCGCTTGCTGACGTCGAGCGGGCGGACCGTACGCAGGTCGATGCTGCCGACCAGCCCGCCAGCGGTCTTGTCGGCCTGGGCCGATTTGTAGACGTCGACGCCGGCGAGGATTTCCGACGGATATTGGTCGAACTCGACCGCGCGGCTGTCATTGGTCGTGGTCTGCTGGCGCCCGTTCAGCGTGGTCGACGAGAAGTCCGGGCCGAAGCCGCGGATCGAGATGATGTTGGCGCGACCGGCGACGCGCTGCGCCGCGAGGCCCGGCAGGCGCGCGATCGATTCACCGATGCCGTTGTCGGGCAGCTTGCCGATATCTTCGGACGACACCGATTCGATGATCGAGTCCGAGTTCTTCTTCTTCGCGGTCGCGGTGCGCAGCGCGGCGCGGAAGCCGCTGATCACGATATCGTTGCCCGGCTGGTCGTCGGCCGATGCGGCCGGTGCAGGCGTGGCGTTTGTATCCTGCGCGAAAGCGGGCGACGCGACCATCGCGAGCGCGCCGGCCAGCGCGAGCCCGCTGGTCTGCACGGCCAGACGGGTACGACGGTTCGAACGGAAAGCAGTCATCAATTCCTCCCCTTGCACCGCGCCATCTTTGGCTTGTCGGTCACTCGCGCCCACCTGACGCGTTTGGATGTCCTGCGATTATGGCGCGGCAGGTAACGGGCCAAGTCGGCCACATACGTATTCAGGATTATGCATCCGGCGGTGTTGCCCCGCTGCATCGCTCGCGGGTCAGCGCCGGACGGCGGCAAGTATGCGATAGCTCCATGGCGCGAGCCTTACTTTGGTCGCACGCGTCACGGTCAGTGGGGAGCCATCGGCGAAGTCGCCATATGCACCATCGCTGGGGCCGTCGGTGAAGGACACTTCCTGGGCGTCGCCCGACAGGTTGAACAGGGCGAAGACCTTGTCGCCATTCTTTTCGCGCACGAAGCTCAGCACTTTGGAGGGCGCGGTGTTGACCACCGGCGTCATCTCCGCTCCCCACGGCGCGTTCCACAAGGCCTGGTGGGCCTTGCGGAACGCGATCAGTCGGCGGAACAAGTCGGCGTTGGGATGGTCGCGCCACTCGATCGGGTCGCGCTCGAAGAATTTGAGCCGCTTCGGATTGCCTGCTTCCTGGCCATTGTAGATCAGCGGAATGCCTTCGCCGACGAACGACAGGACGATCGCGTCGGGCAACGCCTTGCCGAACCGTTCGAACTCGGTGCCTTCCCAGGCATTCTGGTCGTGATTCTCGGTATAGGCCATGCGCATCGCCTCGCGCGGCCAGGCGCTTTCGGTTTCCGAATAATAGCCGAACAGGGCGCCGACATCGGCCTTGCCCGCGGCGATATCGGCCATCGCATTGTTCCATTTCCACGCATAGCTGGCGTCGAACGCCTTGCGATGGACGTCGCGCTGGTCGAATTCGGCAAGCATGAAGACCGGCTTGATGCGGTCGAGCTCGGCCCGGGCATTCTCCCAGAAATCGAGCGGGACATAGCCGGCGACGTCGCAGCGGAAGCCGTCGACACCGGCCGTGCGCACCCAATAGGTCAGCGCGTCGGTCATGTAGCGGCGCAGGCCCGGCTTCGAATAATCGAGGTCGATGATGTCCGACCAGTCCCACCACGGGGTCGGACGATTGGCCCCTTTCCAGTCATGCTCGTACCAGTCGGGATGCGCCTTGTGGATCGGATTGTCCCAGGCGGTGTGGTTGGCGACCCAGTCGAGGATGACATGCATGCCCTGCGCGTGCGCGGCGTTCACGAACGACTTGAGGTCGGCGAGCGTGCCGAATTCCGGGTTCACGCCATAATAGTCCCTGACCGAATAGGGACTGCCGAGCGAGCCCTTGCGGTTTTCGACCCCGATCGGATGGATCGGCATCAGCCAGATGATGTCGACGCCGAGCGCCTTGAGCCGGGGAAGCTGCTTCTCCGCCGCGCGGAACGTGCCTTCGGGCGTGAATTGGCGGGTGTTGAGCTGGTAGAGGATGGCGTTCTTCGACCAGTCGGGGTGCTTGAGCGTCACATAGGGTTGGGGCGCGTAGCGGTCCGCGGGCTTGCCGGCAGCCGCGGCCGGTAACGCGACGAGGCTCGCCAGCACGGCAAGCGCGATCATTCTCAGCATCCGATCCTCCCTTTCGTCCCTTTTGCCATGGCGGCGGAAGGAGCGCGGCTGAATACGTATGTGGTGGCGTACCGGTGGCGCCGATGCTGGCCTAGTCTCTGCCGATCGCCCCGGACCGAGAGGGCGGCAGGGGAGGGACGATTGCCGGATAGTCAATATACCCGCGGGGCCTATCGCGGCGGGGCGAGGCCCGCTACACTCCCCATCAACCGGCCGCATGCGATGGCCGGAGCCGGGAGAAGCCGTCGGGCAATGCTAACCGACAAACCGCTAAGTGATCGGCCGACATCGTTCGATATCGCGCAGCGCGCGGGTGTTTCCCAACCGACCGTCTCGCGCGCCCTGCGTGGCGACCCCACCGTGAGCGAGGCAACGCGCAAGCGGATCGAGGCGATCGCTGCGCAGCTCAATTACAAGGTCGACAAGAACGCCTCCTCGCTCAGGAGCCGGCACAGCAATACCCTGGCCCTGCTGTTCTTCGAGGATCCGACCCCCGACGACTCGCTGATCAACCCCTTTTTCCTCTCGATGCTCGGCTCGATCGCGCGGACCTGCGCGCTCAAGGGCTATGACCTGCTCACCTCGTTCCAGCAGCTGTCGTCCAATTGGCACGTCGATTACGAGGACAGCCACAAGGCCGACGGCATCATCCTGCTCGGCTATGGCGATTACGAGACCTACCGCGCGCGGCTCGAGCAGCTCGAGGCGCAGGGTACGCATTTCGTGCGCTGGGGGTCGGTCCAGGCCGATCAGACCGGGCTGACGATCGGCTGCGACAATGTCCAGGGCGGCCGCGATGCCGCCGGGCATCTGATCGGGCTGGGACATCGCCGCATCGCTTTCCTGGGCGAGGCGTCGAGCCATTCGCCGGAGCTCGCCGACCGCTATCGCGGGGCGTGCGCGGCGATGCTCGAAGCGGGGATCGATCCTGACCCGATGTTGCAGGCCGACGCGATCACCACCGAGGCCTCGGGCTATGAGGCCGCCAACGTGCTGCTCCGGCGCGGCGTGGCGTTCGAGGCGATCTTTGCGGGTAGCGACCTGATCGCGATCGGTGCGATCCGCGCGTTGGAGGAAGCCGGGTTGGCCGTGCCGGGCGACGTCTCGATCGTCGGGTTCGACGATATTCCCGCGGCCAGCCTGTCGCATCCCCCGCTCACGACGATCGCGCAGGACTATGCCAAGGCCGGCGAGAAGCTGGTCGATACCTTGCTGCGCCAGATCCGCTCGCAACCGGTCGAGGCGGCGATGCTGCCGCCGCGCCTCGTCGTCCGCCGCTCGACGGCACCGCGGGCATGACCGGCGCCGTGGCGGACAAGCCGCGCCAGTCGTGGCGCGGGTTGTGGAATATCTCGTTCGGCTTTTTCGGCATCCAGATCGCGTTCGGGCTGCAGAATGCCAATGTCAGCCGCATCTTCCAGTCGCTCGGCAGCGATGTCGGGAGTCTCGCGCTGCTGTGGATCGCCGGGCCAGTCACCGGCCTGCTGGTCCAGCCGATCATCGGCCATTTCAGCGACCGCACCTGGGGACGGTTCGGGCGGCGGCGGCCCTATTTCCTCGCCGGCGCGACCTTCGCGGCGCTGGCACTGATCGGCATGCCCAATGCCAGCGTCTTGCTCGCCGCGGCCTTGCTGCTGTGGATGCTCGACGCCTCGATCAACGTCTCGATGGAGCCGTTCCGCGCCTTCGTCGGCGACATGGTCGCACCGTCGCAGCGCACGGCGGGCTATGCCTTCCAGACCGCCTTTATCGGCGCGGGCGCGGTGGTCGGCAGCCTGGCACCGTTCGCGCTGGCAAAAATGGGCGTCAGCAATATCGCAGCGCCCGGCGGGATTCCGGATTCGGTGCGCTGGTCCTTCTATCTCGGCGCTGTCGCGATCTTCGCGGCGGTCTTGTGGACGGTACTGACGACGCGCGAATATTCGCCCGAGCAGATGGCCGCGTTCGGCGATGCCGAGGTCGAGCATCGGCGCGATGCGCAACCTGCCGGCAGGCTGCCTGGCATCCTGATGCGTGCCGGTCTTGCGTTGTCGATGGCCGGCATCTTGCTGGTCGCCGCGATCCACCATTGGTCGCTGGAGCGCGACCTCTACGTGCTGGGCGGGCTGCTGGTCGGCGCTGGGATGCTGATGCTGGCGGCATCGGCGATGATCCGGCAGGGCACCGACAACGCGCTGGTCCAGATCATGACCGATCTGGTGCGCATGCCCGACCAGATGTGGCGGCTGGCGCTGGCGCAATTCTTCTCGTGGCTCGCGCTCTTCATCCTGTGGATCTACACGACCCCGGTGGTGGCGCAGTATGTGTTCCATTCCACCGACACCGCGGCCAAGGCGTTCAACGACGGTGCCGATTGGGTAGGGGTACTGTTCTCGGTCTACAATGCGGTCGCCGCACTCGCTGCATTCGTGCTGCCATTGCTGGCCAGGCGGATCGGTGCGGCGCGGACGCATATCGTCTGCCTGCTGATCGGCGCGGCCAGCTTCGCCTCGTTGCTCGTGATTCGCGATCAGCAGACCTTGCTGCTGCCGATGATCGGGATCGGCTTCACCTGGGCGTCGATCCTGACCATGCCCTATGTGATCCTGGCCAGCGTGCTGCCGCAGCAGAAATTCGGCATCTACATGGGCATCTTCAACTTCTTCATCGTGCTGCCGCAACTCGTCGTGGCGACCGTGATGGGGGCGATCATCCATGCCTTCTTCCCGACCGAGCCGGTCTGGACGATGGCCTGCGCGGCGGTGGTGATGGTGCTGGCCGCGGCGGCAATGCTGCTGGTCAGGAACGAGAGCCCGCGCTGACCGCGAGGTCGATCAGCGCGGCAAGGTAATCGTCGCCGCGAGGCCGCCTTCAGGGCGGTTTTCGAGCCGGATGTCGCCACGCGCCTCCCGGACGATCGCGCGGGCGAGCGCGAGGCCGAGCCCGATCCCGCCGGTCTCCTTGTTGCGCGATCCTTCCAGCCGGGTGAACGCCTCGAACACCTCGGCGATCTTGTCGGGCGGGATGCCGGGCCCGTTGTCGCACACGACGATCTCGACCGACTTGGGATGGGGGCGCAGGAACACTTCGGCGCCACCGCCATATTTGATCGCATTCTCGATCAAATTGCGGACGGCGCGGCGCATCAGGGTCGGGCGGAGATGCATGGTCAGGCGGTCGGCCTCGGCAAACTCGACCGGCTGGTCGAGGTCGCGGAAGTCGGCGACCACCGCGTCGACCAGGGCGGCGAGATCGACTTCGGTGGACATCTCGCTCGGCCGACCGAGCCGGGCCAGCGACAGGATATCATCGAGCGTGCGGTTCATCTCGTCGATCGTATCGGCCATGCGCAGGCGATCGTCGTCATCCTCGACCGATTCGATCCGCACGCGCAACGCCGCGAGCGGGGTGCGCAGGTCGTGCCCAATGGCGCCGAGCATCCGATCCTTCTCCTCGAGCATCGCGGTGACGCGGGTGCGCAATTCGTTGAAGGCGATGATCAGGGTGCGGACGTCGTGCGGCCCGCTTTCGGGAATCGGCCCGTCGAGGTCGCCGGGGTGGAAGCGTTGCGCGGCATTGGCGAGCGAGCGCAACGGCTGCGCGATGCGTCGTGTCGCCAGCAGCACCGGCAGCAGGACGATCGCGTAGAGTACCAGCGTCTGCCCGATCAGCCGCGACAGGAACGGCCATTCCGAATCCTGCCATGGCACCGCGGCGGCCCACCAGCCGACCTTGGGCTGCTCGACCGCGATCAACAGCTCGTTCTTGGCGAAGCGATAGCGTTGCGCGCGGACCCGCGACATCTTGGCGAAGCGCGGATCGTCGGAGCGCAACGGCCGGATACCGGTAATGACCCGCTCCACCGGAATGCCCTGCTCGACCAGGCGCGTGCGCAACGCTTCCTCGATATCGGTGCGGCGGGGCAGGCCGGCCTCGATCGGATTGGTCGGCCAGGGCTTGGTGCGGAAGCGATCCCACGGCGTCTCGTCGCCGACCGGCGGCGCCGGGGCGATGTCGAGCGACTGGTCGGGCTTGGCGTTACGCGGACCTTGCGTCGCATCGGCGATCCGGGCTGCGGTCGGGCCGACCGTCTGTTCGAGCCGGAAGGCCTGGCGGTCGCGCACGGCGAGGCCGAAATTGATCGCCTGCGCGACGAACAGGGCGACGGCGACGAGGACCGCCATCTGTCCCGGCAAGTTGCGCGGCCACAATCTCACAACCGGGTGACCTCGGCGGCAAGCGTGTAGCCGCCGCCCCACACGGTCTTGATCACCGCCGGGTTCTTGGGATCGGGCTCGATCTTGCGGCGCAACCGGCTGACCTGGTTGTCGATCGCGCGGTCGAACGCCAGCGCTTCGCGGCCCTGGGTCAGATCGAGCAGCTGGTCGCGGGTCAGCACCTGGCGCGGCCGCAGGACCAAAGCGAGCAGCAGATTATATTCGCCGGTCGACAATGGTACCGACACGCCTTCGCGGTCGACCAGCGCGCGCTCACCGCTCTTGAGCACCCAATTGGCAAAGGCATAGGATCCACTTTCGGGCGCGTGCTGGCGCGTGCCGCCGCTCGCGGCGCGGCGCAGGATCACCTTGGCGCGGGTAGCGAGCTCGCGGGGCGAGAAGGGCTTCACGACATAATCGTCGGCGCCCATTTCGAGCCCGACGATGCGGTCGGTCTCCTCGCTCTTGGCGGTCAGCAGGATCACCGGCGTGTCGCCCGTCGCGCGAATGTGGCGGCACAGGCTCAGGCCGTCCTCGCCCGGCATCATGATGTCGAGAATGACAAGGTCGATGGCATAGGCCGCCATCCGCGTGCGCGCGCTCTCGGCATCGCCCGCCTGGGTGACGCGAAAACCCTGCTTGGTCAGGTACTGCGCGAGCGGCTCGCGGATCGAACGCTCGTCATCGACCAGCAGGATATGGGGCGTGCCGCTCATCGGCACTTCGCTAAGCATTGATCGGCCCCCTGAAAAGCCCCTGAATTTCTTAAGTTTGAGGGCCGGGCGGGTGAGGAGGGGCACCCGCCCGGCAGCCTGGGCAGAATGGGGATTACTGCCCGGGCTTGTCTGCGGGTGCTGGTGGCGGCGGCGGCGGAGGCATGTCACCCCCCGGTCCGCGCCCGCGCATCGCGCCCATTGCGTCACGTGCCGCCTGGCGTTCGGCGGGATCGATCTTGCCATCCTTGTTCGTGTCGAGCCGGTCGAAGCGCCGCATCGCCTGCGCGCGATATTCTTCGCGGTCGATCACGCCGTCGCCATTAGTGTCCATCCGCGCGAACATTCGTTCACCACGACCAGCGCCGGGGGGCGGCGGCGGGGCGGTACCCTCGGCACCGGGCGGCGGGGGAGGCGGCGGGGCCATGCCGGCGCCGCCCATCGGGCCGCGCGGGCGCATTTCGTCGGCGGACAGCTTGCCATCCTTGTTCGCGTCGATCCGGTCGAAGCGGGCATCGGCGCGCGCCAGTTCCTCGGCACGCGTGACGATTCCGTCGCCATCGGCATCGCCTCTGACGGCCGGCGCGCCCGGCGCGGTCTGGGCAATGCCCGGCCCGATTGCGGCGATCGCCGTGAAGCCCGCGCTCGCCAGCGCTGCGGCCAGAATGACTCGGTTCATGACAGGTCCCTCACAGGGCGAAGGACTATCCCCCGCCATCACCCTGCTTGTCGCCGGTCTGTGTCGCCGCAGCGTGTCAGTCCATCGAGAAATTGTCGCAAATTGTCTCGGGGAGACAATCTTCAGGCGAAGATCGCCACACTCTGCATCTGTTCGGCGATCGGCTGCCCGTCGGCGTTCCAGATCATCATTTCCTGGCTCGAGCTGCCGCCCTTGGCGAAGTCGGCACTGGTCCGCAGCAGCCACCAGCCGTCGGTCGTTTGCGGCTGCGGGCCGAGGATGTTGAGCTGCCAGGTCATCGAGCTGCAGGGCGCGGGGCCGCCAACCAGCTTGAGCGCGGCGGGCGGCAGGCAGTCGGCGATCGCGACCAGCTCGACCATCGGGTCGAGCCCGTCGCGTTCCTGCAAGCGGACCCAGCGCAGCCATTCGGTCGGCCCGACCGTCGCGTCGCGGCGATCAAGCAGCTCGAAATTCTGGATGAAGAAAGTGGAATTGGCGCCCTTGTAGGTGGTGTCGTCGGGGCCGGGGCGCGGGAAATCGGGCGGCGAACCGACCTGGTAATCGACCTGCGACTCGACCGCGCTCATGAACACGAACGTGGCGCGCAGGCCGAGCCCGGCCTCGCTCTCGACATCGGCCTGGAGGAAAGCGGCGTTGCGGCCGCGGCGCAGCTTTGACGCGCGGATCGTGATCTCGCCCGACAGCGGCCCGATGAACGCGACCAGTGCCGAGCGCAACGGCGGCAGATCGGGCTCGACCAGTTGCGCGACGTGGAGCGCGAGTGCGGCGGACAGCCCGCCATAGCTCGTCCGTCCCTGCAGCCAGGTGTCGGGAATGGTGCCTTTCCAGCCGCCCCCGACCGGCTCGAGCGCGTCGATGATCGCCTTCAGTCCCGGCATTTTTCCCCCTTTGTCGTCGTCAGGCGGGCTGTGCCGCCAGCCGGTCGCGCAACTCGCGCTTGAGTACCTTGCCGATCGCGCTGCGCGGCAGCTCGGCGATCGCGTGGAGCGCCGACAGGCGCTGCGTCTTGCCGAGCTGGCCGTTGGTCCAGGCCATGATCTCGTCGGCCGAGGCATCGACTCCGGTGTTCGGCACGTAGAAACCGACCGGCGTCTCGCCCCACGCTTCGGATGGCACGCCGATCACGGTGCATTCCTGGACGGCGGGGTGCTGCTTGAGCACCGCCTCGATATCGACCGGGTAGATGTTGAACCCGCCCGAGATGATCAAATCCTTCTTGCGATCCATCAAAATGAGGAATCCGTCCTCGTCGAACCGGCCGATATCGCCATGGCGGATGTAGCGATTGCCGTCCTGGTCATACCATTCGGCGTCGCGCGTCGCTTCGGCGCGGCCATGATAGCCGTTCATCATCGCGGGCGAGCGGCCGACCACTTCGCCGGTCTCGCCCCGGGCGACCTCGTTGCCGTCATCGTCGATCAGCCGCATGTCGTGGCCAGGCATCGGCAGGCCCACCGTGTGGAGCTTGGTCGGGAACGCCGTGCAATCGAGCCCGGTCGAGGCGCCGCCTTCGGTCATGCCGTAGAATTCGACCAGCCGGCCCGGCCAGCGCTTCACGACATCGGCCTTGAGCGCGGCGGAGAAAGGCGCCGAGGTCGAGGTCTTCATGACGAAGCTCGACAAGTCGAAATCGTCGAAATCGGGCACCGCCATGATCCGCTGATACTGGACCGGCACCAGCATGGCGTGCGTGGCGCGATACTTCTCGGCGAGCTGGAGGAAGCCGCGCGCGTCGAACTTCTTCATCAGCACGACGGTGCCGCCCCAGCCGATCGTCGGGAAGAAGCTGACCAGGGTGGTGTTCGAATATAGCGGGGTCGAGTTGATCGTGACCGCGTCGCCATAGCCCGCCTCGGCATTGCGATGGATGTGCGCCCAGCGCATCCTGTGCGACTGGACGATCCCCTTGGGCGTGCCGGTGGTGCCCGACGAATAGATGATGTTGAAGCCGTCCTCCGGCTTGATCTCGACCGGGGCGGGCTTGCTGCCGGCGGGCGCGAGCCACGCCTCGAATTCGTCGGTGTCCAGCCGGACCTGCCGTGCCGCGACCGGCTGGTTGGCGATCGCAGCCTGGTTGTCGCCATCGAGGAAGACGATCGGCGCGCCGCAATCCTGGATCATCGCCGCCAGCGCTTCGGGCGTCGAGGACGGCGCGAGCGGTGCGGTGATGCAGCCGGCGCGCAGCGTGCCGAGGAAGATGGCGGCATAATTGATCGACGATGCGGCGACCACGGCGATCGCCTGGCCCTGCTTCATGCCGTCGCGCTGCAGGGCGGCGGCGATCCGGTCCATCAGCGCGTCGAGCTCGGCGTAAGTGTAGCTTGCGCGGTCGTCGGCCAATGCGGTCTTGGCGCCGCGCTCCCGTGCCTGTTCGCGCAGGATATCGGGCAAGGTGGCAAAATCGCTGGTCAGCAACTCTTGTGCGGTCATCGTCGAAACCGGCTCCTTTCCGTTACCAAGCCGCTAGGCGAACGTAATCCGAAATGCCATACGCGATATTCGAAAAAATAGAATCGAGGGGTAGGATGCTGTTCTACAATGCGCCGATTCCGGCGCCCAATCCGCGCCGTGTACGGATTTTCCTGGCCGAGAAAGGCGTGTCGGTGCCGATGACCGACATTTCGATTCCGACCGGCGAGCTGCGGTCCGAGGCGTTCCTCGCGGTCAATCCCCTGGGGCAAGTCCCCGCGCTCAAGCTCGACGATGGCGAAGTGCTGACCGAGACCGTGTCGATCTGCCGCTATTTCGAAGGCCTGCATCCCGAGCCGCCGATGTTCGGCACCGATCCGCTCGATGCCGCACGGATCGACATGTGGACCAGGCGAGTCGAATTGCGGCTGGGCACGCCGATCGGGATGATCTGGGCGCACACCCATCCCTACACCGCGCGCGTCATCCAGCAGCACAAGGAATTCGGCGAGAGCAACCGTCCGCGCGCGGCGGACGCGATGCGCTTCATCGACGGGCACCTCGATGGTCGCGCGTTCCTGGCCTCGGACAGGTTTACGATGGCCGATATCGCCTTGCTGACGATCATCGATTTCGCCGGCTTCATCGGCGTGCCGATCCCCGACGATCGGCCGCACCTCAAGGCCTGGCATGAGCGCGTGTCGGCGCGGCCGAGTGCCGCGGCGTGAGCGGCGCGATGCAGGGCAGGGTGGCGATCGTCACCGGCGGCGGCACCGGGATCGGCGCCGCGACCGTCCGCATGCTCGCCGAGCGCGGCGTGCACTGCGTGGTGAACTATTCGTCGAGCAGGGACGATGCCGAGGCGGTTGCCGACGAGGTCGGCAACGGCGCGGTCGCGGTGCAGGCCGACATCGTCGAGGACGCGGCGTGCAAGGCGCTGGCACAGGCGGCGATCCACGCGTTCGGGCGGATCGACTTCCTGGTCAACAATGCCGGGCGGACCAAGTTCGCCAATCACGAGGACCTCGATGCGCTCGACGCCGAGGATTTCGTCGACATCTACCGGCTCAATACCGTCGCCGCGTTCCAGATGATCCGTGCCTGCGCGCCGGCGATGCGCGAGCAGGATGCGTCGGCCGTGGTCAATGTGGCCAGCGTGGCGGGCGTGTTCGGCATGGGATCGTCGGTCGCCTATGCCGCGTCGAAAGGTGCGTTGATCACCATGACCAAGAGCCTGGCGCGCGTGCTGGCGCCGCGGATCCGGGTCAATGCGGTCGCGCCGGGCTATGTCGGCACCGGCTGGTTCGAGAAGAGGCTGGGCGCCGAGGGGTTCGAACGCCTCAACCAGAATATCGCCAGCCGCGTGCCGATGGGCTTCGCTGCCGGCCCTGACGACATTGCCGGGCCGATCGTGCAATTGCTCGACCCGCTGGCCCGGGCAATCACCGGCGAAGTGACGTTGCTCGATGCCGGCGGCCACCTCGACGTCGCGCTGACGCGGCGGCCGGGGAAAGAGAATTGATCGCCGGGCTTCCGCGCAACCGGGAGCCCGGCATGTCAAAGAGCGTTGATCAGGCGTCCGCTTTGGTAGGGGCGCCGGTGTTGGTTGCGGTCTGGCCGAACAGGATCTTCTTCGCTTCCTCGGTCATGGTCGGCTGGCTCGACGGACGGACTTCCTCGCCCTTGGCATAGGCGCGCTGCGTGCCCTCGCGGTCGCGGACGCGGTCGAACCACGCCTCGAGGTGCGGGAAATCCTCGAGCTTCTGGCCCTGCCGCTCGTGCGGCACGATCCACGGATAGCAGGCCATGTCGGCGATCGAATAATCATCGGCGATATAGGCGCGGCCTTCGAGCCGGCGATTCAGAACGCCGTACAAGCGATTGGTTTCGTTGACATAGCGGTTGATCGCGTACGGAATCTTCTCGGGCGCATAGCCGCTGAAATGGTGGTTCTGGCCAAGCATCGGGCCGAGCCCGCCCATCTGCCACATCAGCCATTCGGTGATCTCGATCCGCTGGCGCTGGTCGCTGCCGATGAACTTCCCCGTCTTGTTGCCGAGATAGATCAGGATCGCGCCGCTCTCGAACACGGTGATCGGCTCGCCGCCGTCCGCAGGCGCACGGTCGATGATCGCCGGCATGCGGTTGTTCGGGGAGAATTTGAGGAAGTCGGGATCGAACTGCGCGCCCGTGCCGATGTTGACTGGCTTGATCGCATAATCGAGCCCGGCCTCTTCCAGGAACATGGTGATCTTGTGCCCGTTGGGCGTCGGCCAATAGTAAAGCTCGATCATGCGACTCTCCGAAATTGGTGTCGCGCCGGCAAGTGGGAAGGCGGTCAGGCCTCCGCAACCGGCCCAGGCTTTTCGGGCACGCGATCCATCACTTTCAAGACGATGATCAGTGCCGACAGCAAGGCGAACGACCCTGCGACGACGAACGCCGCGCCGGGAAAGCCGCGCTCGATGCCGAGGGCGAGCGACTGGTTGAGGATGATGGGCGCGAGGATCGCGGCGACGCTGCCCATGCTGCCCATCCCGCCCTGCAACTGGCCCTGGCGCGTGGCGTCGACCATTCGCGACATCAGCCCCTGGATTGCCGGCATGGCGAGGCCCGAGAACGAGCTGACGACGAACAACGGAATAACGTGCCACCATTGCGACACCAAGCTGTAGCCGAGGAACGACAGCCCGCCGCAGGTCAGGCCGACGACCAGCGCGCCGCGCTCGCCGATGCGGCGGATGATCGGGCCGACCAGCGCGCCCTGGACGATCACGCCAAGCACGCCGACCAGCACCAGGCTCCAGCCGATCGCCTTTTCGCCGAAGCCGAGCGCGGCGGTTGCCCAGAATCCCCAGGTTGCCGGATAGACCATGTGCGCGAGCTGCCAGAGGAAGGTCGCGAGCAGCAGCGGCCCGGCGCGGCCGGCATGGAAGAGGGGCTGGAACGCGCCGATGATGTGCGCGTCGCCGAGCTTGAACGCGCGCCTGTTCTCCTTTGCGAGCGTCTCGGGCAGCGCGAAATACATCAGGATCGCATTGACCAGCGCCAGTGCGCCGGCGAGCAGGAACGGCGCGCGCACGCCGAAAATCGGCGCGACCACACCGCCAAGGCCGGGTCCGATGATGAAGCCCAGTCCGAACGCGGCGCCGACCAGGGCGAAGGTCGCGCTGCGCTTTTCGGGCGGAGTGACGTCGGCGATCACCGACCCGGCGGGACCATAGACCGCGCCCGCCGCGCCCGCGATCGCGCGGCCGAGGAACAGCCAGCCGATCGTCGGGGCAAAGGCGGTGACGGCATAATCGAGCCCGAACGCCAGCATCGACGCCATCAGAATCGGGCGCCGGCCGAACCGGTCCGACAGATTGCCGATGATCGGCCCGGCGACGAACTGCATCGCGGCGAAGACGACCATCATCCAGCCGCCGACACGCGTCGCGCTTTCGACGTCGATATGGCCGAGCGAGGTCAGCAGCTTGGGCATCACCGGCGCGACGATGCCGAAGCCGATCGTGTCGATCATGACGGCGGCGAGCGCCAACGGCACCGCGCGATTCTCGAAACGCATCCATCCTCCCGGGGGCGGCGACCACGCCCTTATTGTCGCTAACTTCGTACCTCTACGCGCGCGAGTCCGCATCGGGCATATATTTGCGGCCCAGCGTCGATCTCTCACAAATAGGCTGAAGGTTGTATCGAAAAACAGGCGCCGTCCGCGAGGGGCCGCGGACGGCGCAGGGGGCAAGGCCTAGCGGTCGAGATAGGTGACGAGATTGTCGAGCGTCTGGCTGGTGCCATTGGCGACGCCGAGCCGGATATACTCGTCGAGATGCTCTTCCGACGTGCAGATGATCTCGACCGTCATGCGGGTGCCGCCGTCATGGCCGTCGAGCGCGACGCGCCCGGTCGCACCCAATGCCTCGAATTCGAGCAGGTGCGGCGGCTCGATCCGCTGATAGGTGCCGGTGAACGGCATGTGCGCGTGGCTGGGCGAGACGAACACGAAGCTGCCGCCGATGCGCAGATCGATCTCGCAGCGGATCAGCTGCTTGCCGCCGGCATCCCACCATTGGATCATGTGTTCGGGCGTCGTCCATGCCTCGAACACCGTCGCGGGCTGCGCGGCGAAATCGCGGATGAAGCGGATCGTGTGCGCGGCGCGATCGATGGTGAAGCCGGTGGTTTCGGCCGTGGCGGTGGCGGGGGCGGGCATTACTTCTTCTCCTTTTCCATATGGGCGAGATGGCGGTCGAGATTGTCGAAGCGGCGATCCCACTGGTCGCGGAAAGCCTCGAGCCAGTCGGCGGCTTCCTTCATCTTCTCGGGCTTGAGCCGGCGCGGGCGGCGCTGCGCATCGCGGCCGCCTTCGATCAGCCCTGCCGCCTCGAGCACTTTCAGGTGTTTCGAGATGGTCGGCTGGCTGAGCGCGAAAGGCCGGCTGAGCTCGGACACGGTCGCCTCGCCGAGCGCGAGCCGGGCGAGGATCGCGCGCCTGGTGGGATCGCCGAGCGCGGCGAAGGTCGCGTCGAGATGGAATGATTCTATAGCCATATGGCTATATAGATAAATGGCTATTTAAGAGTCAAGCGTGCTGTGATTCCCCCCCCTGCGAGCAGGGAAGGGAGCTTACTCCGGCATCGTCTCGAATGTCGTCAGGCCGGGCGGGAGGATCACCCAGTCCGGCTTGTCGCGAAGGAAGATCGCGATGGTCGGGCGGAAATGCGCGGGATCGTCGAGCGACCCGGCATAGATGGTGTGATCGTCATGCACGCCGTAGATTCCGCCGAACACCAGCCCGCCGCAGTCGGGGCAGTAATTGCGCGTCGCCGTCCCGCCACGCAGCGCCGGGGAGTGAAACTGGCGCGTCTCGCCGGTGATGGTCAGCACCGAGGCCGGAAAGCCCATGAACGGGATGAACCCCGATCCCGATGCCTTGCGGCAATCGGCACAGCAACAGAAGCCGGCGCCATTCGGCTCGCTCCGCGCTTCGTAGCGCACCTGGCCGCACAGGCAGCCCCCGGTGATCACGCCCACCACGCTGGCGCAACATGTGAGAGGGAGAGAAAGGGCAATTTCAACTGGCGGTCCCTGGCCTGTCCTTCGTCACCCCGGCCTTGTGCCGGGGTCTGCCGGGCCGCGCCTCCTCGACCTATGGGGTTCGCGGCACGGCGGATCCCGGCACAAGGCCGGGATGACGATTGGAAGGAGAGGCAGTGCAATCGATAGCTCATCGTCGCGGTCATTCGCCTCTCCGCTTCCCGTTGTTCTTGAGCGCCTCGCGCTTGCTGAGCCCGCTTAGCCGGTCCGCGTTCGCGGCGACATAGAGCGCGACCTCGTCGGGATCGGTCCAGGCATATTGCCGCAGCGCCCAGCCGATCGCTTTCCGCAGGAAGAACTCGCTGCTGCCGATCGACGGCTCGATACAGGCGTAGAGGAGGTCGAGATCGGTTTCGCGCTTTGCCGGGAGCTGGCAGATGATCGAGCTGCGCCGTTTCCACATGTCGGGATCGGTCGACCAGGCGCGCATCGTCTTCGTCATGGCGCTGCGATCGTTGCGCAGCAGCGTCCACAAGCGGTGCCCGGCAATCTCGTCGACATAATCCCACCAGGCGCCGGTGACGATCATCTCCTCGTACATCGGCAGCGCGTCGATCTGCTGGAAGCGGCGTGCCGTCCTGACCCCGGTCAGCTCGAGCGCGGCATAGCGCTCCTCGCGATGGCCGGCACCGCGCCAGACCGCCAGCACATCGGCCTGCCACGCTGCGCTGTCGGGCCAGTCGAGGCCGGCGAAGACGGGCTTGAGTGCGGCGCGCCGCGGTGTCGTCGCGACGCCGAGATAGAGCATCGCCGATTTCATATACGCCTGCATCGCCGGGGCGCGGGCGGGGTCGGCGACCGCCTCCAGTGCGGTCCTGATTCGCTGGGGGAGCGGCGGAACGGTCATTGGATCAGGTTATCGGGATTTGGCCCGGCAAGGAAGTATCTTGACCTCAGAAGATGCATACCGCATTTTCGAAACCCTGAAGTCGCAGAGACGGCAAGCAGGAGAGACGGATGGCCACGACCCTGGCGTCGGAGGAAGGCGCGGCGCCTGCCGCGCGCGTTGCGCAACCGGCAAAGGCTATGGCCGCGCCCGCAATCGGACTTGGTACCTGGCTGAGCTACGGCATCGGCGCAATCGCCCCGGGAGTGAAAGCCGGCGCCTTCACCACCTTCCTTCTATTCTATTACAGCCAGGTCGTCGGCGTGCCCGCGACGATCGTGTCGGGCGCGATCGCGCTGACGCTGTTCGTCGATGCCTTTTCCGACCCGTTCATCGGTCGCTGGTCCGACGTGACACGCTCGCGCTGGGGACGGCGGCATCCGTTCATGTACGGGTCGATCATCCCCACCGCCTTGTTCTTCGCGCTCGCCTGGTTTCCGCCGGCGGGGCTGGGTCCCATGGCGATGGGCGCGTGGATCTTCGCTACCGCCGCGCTGACGCGCATGTCGCTGAGCGCGTTCGAGATCTCGAGCAATGCGCTCGCCCCCGAACTGACCGACAGCTACGGCGCGCGGGCGGGCCTGTTCTCGCTGCGTTACTGGTTCGGCTATGCCGGTGCCTATCTGTTCAGCGCGATCTCGCTGGCAACCTTCTTCGCTGCGACCCCCGCTTATCCGCGCGGCCAGCTCAACCCGGCGGGCTATCCCGCTTTCGCGCTGACCAGCGCGGCGCTCATCTCGGCGGTGATCCTGATCTGCGCGCTCGGCACGCACAACCGGATACCGTGGCTGCGGCAGAGCATCGCCACCAGCCGCCGCGGCGTGATGACTCATCTTGGCGAGATGTTCCGCTCGTTCGGCAATCGCGGCTTCCTGACGATCTTCGGATTCGGCGTGTTCAAGTACAGTGCGATCGGCCTCTACGGTGGGATCAACCTGTTTTTCGGCACCTATTTGTGGAAGCTGAGCGGCGGCCAACTGGCGATCCTGACGCTGGGCGGGTTTGCCGCCGCCACGATCGCGGCGCCGCTCGCGCCGGTCGCGGCGCATTTCTTCGGCAAGCGGACCAGCGCGATGCTGTTCGCGATCCTGGGCGTCGCCTGGGGGCTGACGCCGTTGTTCCTGGCGCTCAACCATATGTTCCTGACGCCGGGGGACCCGCGGCTGATGCCGACCCTGTTCTTCATCGACGCCACTTATGGTGCGATGGTCGCGATCTCGCTGATCAACACATCGGCGATGCTCGCCGACGTGGTCGAGGACAGCGCGGTGCGGACCGGCCGGCGCGATTCGGGCACTTTCTTCGCGGCGGCAAGCTTCATGCAGCAATGCTCGACTGCGGTCGGCATCTTCCTGACCGGCCGGGTACTGGCCTGGTCGCATTTCCCCGACAAGCCCGCGCCCGGCGCGGTGACCGACGAAATGGTCCGCAACCTGCTGGTCCATTACATCCCGACCTCGATGGGATTGTGGACGATCGGCGCGCTGATCCTGTGCTTCTACCCGATCACCCGGGCGCGGCACGAAGCCAATCTCGCGATATTGCGGGCGCGCGAGGCGGAAGCGATCGCCAACGAACAGGCGAACCTGCCGGTCGGCGGGCCGATGCGCTGAGGCTGTGGGGCCAGACTCGGGATTGACGCGGACGGCAACGTACCGCATTTTCAAATAACAGGACAGGCGCGCGGAACCGGCCGCGCGAGAGGAGACGAACGATGGCGACTTTGGCCGAACCCCAGGCGGACACCAATCCGCTCGACGCATTCCGCAGCGAAGTACGCGAATGGCTTGCCGCGAACTTCCCGTCGTCGCTCAAGGGCAAGGGCAATGCGCTCGCCAGCGTCGAGGGCCCGACTCGCGAGACGCCCGAAATGACCGCCTGGCGCTTGGCGATGGGCGAGAAGGGCTGGGGCGTGCCGACCTGGCCGAAGGAATATGGCGGCGGCGGGCTCAGCCGGGCCGAAGCGCGCGTGTTGTCCGACGAGATGGCGCGCGCCGATGCCTGGAACCCGATCGGCGGGATGGGCGTGATGATGTTCGGCCCGACCCTGCTCGAATATGGCAACGAGGCGCAGAAGCGCGAGCATATCCCGGCGATCGCCAAGGCCGAAGTGCGCTGGTGCCAGGGCTATTCGGAACCCAATGCCGGATCGGATCTCGCCAACCTCCAGACCTTCGCCGAGGACAAGGGCGATCATTATGTCGTCAACGGCCAGAAGACCTGGACCTCGGGCGGGCAATGGGCCGACAAATGCTTCTGCCTGGTGCGCACCGACAAGTCGGACAAGCACAAGGGCATCAGCTTCCTCTTGATCGACATGACGTCGCCGGGGGTCGAGGTGAAGCCGATCCAGATGATCAGCGGCATGTCGCCTTTCTGCGAGACCTTCTTCACCGACGTGAAGGTGCCCAAGGAGAATCTGGTCGGCGAGGAAGGGCAGGGCTGGACGATCGGCAAGCGCCTGCTCCAGCACGAGCG
>FTCZ01006881.1_pt1 | contig 47723 bp, 39 predicted proteins | sample 1658871 | NCBI WGS metagenome assembly FTCZ01 (sample SAMEA3914864, study PRJEB12502) | metagenome | biome: forest; material: soil | place: USA | collected 2012-03-12 | depth 0.3 m | reverse complement strand
GCGCACCCGACAGGATTCGAACCTGTGGCCTCTGCCTTCGGAGGGCAGCGCTCTATCCAGCTGAGCTACGGGTGCGAGCCGGGTGCGCCTAGCAAAGCACGGCGAGCCGCGCCAGCGTTTCTATGCCGCGGCTTATTTTGTCAGCGTCACCGGCTGGAAATTGCCGAGCCCGCACGTGGCGCCGCGGGTGAGCCCGCCGCCCGAGGTCAGCACGGTGATCGTGTCGACCGAGCACAGCTGGCCGGCGGTCACCGAATAGGCGAAGCGCTCCTCGAAGCCGAGCTGCGGGCACGAATTGGGTAAGGTATTGCGCAGGACGGTGCGATTGCGCAGCTCGAAATCGATCACCTGGTCGCTGCGGACATGGGTCTCGCGGATGTCGTTGAGCCGCACGCAATCGACCGGCTTGCCGTTGGGGGTAGCGACCGGCACGCCCTTTTCGGCGGCGGTGACCGGGGCGGCGATCGCGGCGGCGGCGAGGACGATCAGCAGGGGGCGCATCGGTTTACTCCTTGTCAGCGGCGCGGGTCTTCGGCGCCGGCGTCTTCGGCTTGAACGCGCAAAGATCGGCAACGACGCATCGCCAGCATTCCGGGGTGCGCGCCTTGCAGACATATCGGCCGTGCAGGATTAACCAGTGATGAGCATGCAGCCGGAACGGCTGGGGCACGGCCTTCTCGAGCTTCAGTTCGACCGCGAGCGGGGTCTTGCCCCGGGCCAGCCCGGTGCGGTTGCCGACGCGGAAGATGTGCGTGTCGACCGCGAAGGTCTCGGCGCCGAACGCCACGTTCATCACGACATTGGCGGTCTTGCGTCCAACTCCGGGAAGCTTTTCCAGCGCGTCGCGGTCGGCGGGGACCTGGCCGCCATGGTCGGCGATCAATTGCTCTGACAAAGCGATGACGTTCTTCGCCTTGGTATTGAACAAGCCGATCGTCTTGATGTGCTCCTTGAGCGCCGCTTCGCCCAGCCGGACCATCTCTTCGGGACTATGAACTTCCTGGAAGAGCCGGCGCGTTGCCTTGTTCACCCCGACATCGGTGGCCTGTGCCGACAGCACCACCGCGACGAGCAACTGATACGGATTGCCCGATTCGAGCTCGGTTTCGGGGTGCGGGTTGTCGGCGGCGAGGCGGCTGAAGAACTCGACCACCTGCTCCTTGTTCACAGGCCAAGTACCTCGGGCATTGCGTAGCGGCCGGCCGGCTGGTCGGCGAGCCACAGCGCCGCGCGGACCGCGCCGCGCGCGAACATCTCGCGGCTCTCGGCGCGATGGACCAGTTCGAGCCGCTCGCCGGGACCGGCGAAAAGGACATGGTGATCGCCGGCGATCGAGCCGCCCCGGATCGCGGCAAAGCCGATCGTGCCTTCGGTCCGCGCACCGATCAGCCCGGCGCGGTCGACGACCTTGAGGTCGGCGAGCGTCGACCCGCGCCCCTCGGCGGCGGCGTCGCCGAGCAGCAGGGCGGTGCCTGACGGCGCATCGACCTTATGGCGATGATGCGCCTCGACGATCTCGATGTCCCAGTCGGGGCCGAGTCGCGCGGCGGCGTCGGCAACCAGACGGGTAAGCAGCGTGATGCCGAGCGAGGTCGTGCTGGTCTGGAGCACCGCGATCCGTGCGGCGGCGTTGTCGACCAAGGCATGGTGCGCGGCCTGCAACCCGGTCGTACCGACGACGATCGGCGTTCCCGCTTCGCATGCCGCTGCCAGATTCGCTTCCAGCGCGGACGGCGCGGTGAAGTCGACCAGCACGTCGCAGCTTTGCGCCAGCGCCAGCGGATCGCCGCCGGCATCGACGCCGCCCGCCACCGTCGCGCCGAAATCCTCGGCGATCGCGGCGATCGCGCGGCCCATCCGGCCTTCGCTCCCCAATATGCCTATCGCGGTCATCGCGCTCCCCTTGCACCAATAAGCGGCGGCGCAACAGGGGGTTCGGGCGCGGTGCCCAATACCAGCGACCAGGGCTGCGGCAGATAGTCGACCGACATGTAGAAATAGAAGGCGCAGCTGCCGTCGGGGCGATAGGTCGCGCCCTTGAGGATGCCGAGCGCGGTGGTACCGGCGAAGACCGGCGATCCACTATCGCCACCCTTGCAGGTCGGGCCCGAGACGGTGACCCAGGTCGGCAGGCACGGCCCGCCGCACAGATCGCCCGCGGGTGCGAAATCGGTCAGCTCGACCACCGCGCAGGAATAGCCGGTGCGCTCGCCGCGATGGCAGACAAAGTCGCCCGCGCGCGTCTGGTCACGGGTGCGCATGCCGGTGACCGGGCGTTCGAGCGTCTTGGCGGTGTCCGCATAGAACAGCCCCGCGAGCGGCCCCTCGACCGTCGCGATCTGGACGTCGTGATAGCCCCAGCCCCATTGCCCGACATAGGTCAGCGGAACCTCGGTCTTGTCGGGCCCGACGAAGCTCATCTGGTCAAGGCAATGCGCCGCTGTCGAGATGCCATAGCGCGTGCCGTCGGTGACGACGAAGCCGGTCGTGCACATATAGCGCTTGCCGTCGTCCGGACTGGTGCCGACCAGCCGTCCGCCGCCGACCGGCGCGGACAAATTGACGTCGACCTGGTCGACCACGCGCAGCCGCACCGGGACGCCGGCGATCGCTTCGAGTTTCCGGCGCAGCGGCTCGGTGCCGTCCTTCGCCTCGCTGCTGTTGATGATCACCACCAGTTCGCCGGTGCGCGGATCGAGCCCCATCGCAGGCGGGCGCGGCAAGGCGGCACGGATCGCCGCCTGGTGCCAGGTCACTGCCCAGATCACGCGGTCGCGCGAGGCTTTGGCGCCGGTACGGAACGTGACCGGCACTGCCATCCCGCCGAGCTGGAGCTGCTGGTCGGGGACGGTGTCGCTACCGGTCAGATAGACGTTGATCCGGAAATCGGGCCGGTGCTGGATCGAGATGCCGGCGATGCGGTCGCGATATTTCGCCTCGATCGCGTCGGTATAGGGCACGCTGGCATCGAGCGCGGCGAGGCGCCGTTCTGCTTCGTCCTGCGGAACGTTGAACAGCCTGCCATATTCGGCGGCATCGCGGGCTCGCGCCTCCGCTGGCGTCTCGATATGCTGGGCCAGCGCGACCCGTGGGACGAGCGCGAGGAGAAGCAGCAAGCCGGTCAGTAAGATACGCATGCGGTTGCCACCACTATTCCGTCATCCCGGGCTTGTCCCGGGATCCGCGGAGCCTCAATTCCTGAACCGGGAGCCTCTTGTCCAGCGCTTGCCTCCCGACGGATCCCGGGACAAGCCGGGGATGACGATGGCAAGGAGCCGCCCTCGCGACCGCGATTATCCCGTCACCATCGCCCCCATCGTTACATAATCGAGCTTGCCGGTGCCGAGCACGGGCAAGGCATCGACCACGCGGATGTCGCGCGGGATGGCGAGCTCGGCGATGCCGTTGGCCCTGCCCCAGGCCTGGAGATCGGCTGCCTTGGCACCCTTCGCGGTGGTGAAGAGCACGAGTTGCTCGCCCTTTTTCGGATCGGCGCGCGTGACGACGGCGTGATCGGCTTCGGGCCAGACCGCGGCGGCATAGCCTTCGACCGCGGGAAGCGAGACCATCTCGCCGCCGATCTTGGCGAAGCGCTTGGCGCGGCCGCGGATGGTGATGAAGCCGCCCTCGTCGATCGTCACGATATCGCCGGTATCGTGCCAGCCGCCTTCGGGCGGTTGCAGCACGCCCGGCTGGTCGGCCTTCATATAGCCCGACATCACATTGGGGCCGCGGATCGACAATTTGCCGCCTTCCCAGATCCCCTCGACCGGCTCGACCTTGGCCTCGATGCCGGGGAGCAGGCGGCCGACACTGCCTGCCTTGAAATGCATCGGCGTGTTGACCGCGATCACCGGCGACGCTTCGGTCGCGCCATAGCCTTCGAAGATCCGCACGCCGAACTTCTCGCTCCACACCTTGCGGGTCTCGTCGCGGACGCGCTCGGCGCCGGCGAAGATGTAGCGGACCGAGTAGAAGTCATAGCTGTGCGCCATCCGCGCATAGCCAGCGAGGAAAGTGTCGGTGCCGAACAGGATCGTCGCATTGGCATCGTAAGCGAGCGCCGGGACGATCCGGTAATGGAGCGGATTGGGATAGAGCAGGGTGCGAATCCCGCTCAGGATCGGCAGCAAGGTGCCGCCGGTCAGCCCGAAGCTGTGGAATACCGGCAGCGCGTTGAGCACGAGGTCCGACGAATTGAAGTCGATCCGCGCCGACAGCTGCTGGCAGTTCGACAGAAGATTGCGGTGAGTCAGGACGACGCCCTTGGGCAGTCCTTCCGATCCGCTGGTGAACAGGATCACCGCCGGGCTGTCGGGTGACACCTTGCGGCGGCGGTGGAGGCGGCCCGCCCAGCGCGAGGCAATCAATGCGCGCAGCTTGGCGATCGTGCCGAGATTGGCGGCGACGTCCTCGAGATAGACGAATATGCGGCCGTCCGCTTCCAGGCCTTCGACGATCGGTTCGAGCTTGCCTTGCTGGATGAAGGCACGCGCGGTGATGATCGTCCGGATCTCGGCGGCAGCGCACGCCGCTTTCAGATTGGCAAGGCCGGCAGTGTAGTTGAGCATCGCCGGCACGCGGCCGATCCGCTGCAGCGCGAAGAAGGTCGCAACCACCCCCGCGACGTTGGGCAGCAGCACGCCAACCGCTTCGCCTTGCCGGGTGATCGGATCGAACTGGCGGCCGAGCGCCATGCTGCCGACGACCAGCCGCTTGTAGGTTAGCGGCTCGCGCTTGATGTCCTCGACGATCGGCCGCTCGCCGCCGTTGACGTCCTTGGCGTCGAGCAGGGCCTGGAACAACGTGCTGCCGGTCTCCGACGTCGCGAAGATCATGTTGCTCATCTCGTCATAGAGACGGCGGCCGGCGATCGCGCGGCGGGCACGCGCGGTCATCTCGCCCTGGATCTCGAAGCGGCGCGGCGGCATCACCGTGAGCGTGATCTTGGGAAAGGCGCGCAGCCGTACCTTGCCGCGCAGTTTCGACCAGGTCGAATATTGCGCGCCGGCGATCCTGACCGGGATGATCGGCGCATCGGCCTTGTCGGCGACCATGCCGGGGCCGTCGAACACTTTCATCAGCGCGCCGGTGACGGTGATCCGCCCTTCGGGGAAGATCACCAATGTGTTCCCTTCCTTCACCGCCTTGACCATCGCCTTGGTCGACATCGGGTTGGTCGGATCGACCGGAAAGGCGCGGAACAGCTTGAGCGCGGGCTTCATCCACCAGGCGGCGACCACTGCGCTGTGCACCGCGAAGACCGGCTTGCCCGGCAGGAACACCGCGAGCAGCAGGCCGTCGAGCCACGAGACGTGGTTGACCACCACCACCGCGCGCTCGCCCGGCTTCGGCATATTCTCCTTGCCGATCAGTTCGACGCGATAGGCAAGCTCGAGGATCGTGCGGATCAGCCGCTTGATCACGGTCTCGGGCAGCAGATAGCAGCTGACCAGGGCGACGATCAGCGTCGCGAAGCCCATCGTCGCGATCACCCCGGCCAAGCTGACTCCCTTGCCCAGCATGACGGCGACCACCACCGTCACGATCGCCGCGACGAGCGCATTGATGATGTTGTTCGCGGCGATGACGCGCGACCGCTCGGCCTCGGGGCTGTTGGTCTGGAGGATCGTGTAGAGCGGCACGATGAACATGCCGCCCGAAATCGCCAGGAAAGCGAGATCGACCAGGATCCGCGTCGACCCCGCCGACTGGACGAACTGCGCCATGTTGGCGCCGCGGATGCTCGGCTGGAAGGCATGGATGGCGAGCCACAGGTCGATCATGCACCCGGCCATGACCAGGGCGGAAATCGGCACATATTTGGCCGACACCCGTCCCTTGAGCAGGCGGTTGACCAGCAACGACCCGAGCGCCAGCCCGATCGAGAAGATCAGCAGGAACAGGATCGCCACCGCCTGGCCGCCGGCGAGCCGGTTGGCGACCAGCGACGGGAAGTTCGACAGCAGGATCGCACCGACCGCGAAGAACCAGCTGATGCCCAGGATGCACAACCACACGTCGCGCCCGTCATGCGCGGTCTTCAGCACTTTCCAGGTCGATCGGAAGAGGTTGGGGTCGATCCGCGGCGCGTTCCCCGTTGGCGGTGCCGGTGGAATGGCGAGCGCGGCAAGGAAGCCGAGCAGTGACAGCCCGGCCGCGATCAAGCCGGCTTCCCATGGCGGCACCGCATTGGGCAGCAATTGCCCGCCCAGGATCGCCAGGAAGGTGCCGGCCTCGATCAGACCGGTGCCGCCGACGATTTCCTGCGGTCCGAGATGCTGCGGCAGGATCGAATATTTGACCGGACCGAACAGGGTCGAGTGGCACCCCATCAGGAACAGGGTGACGAGCAGCAGCGGGATCGAATGAAACCACAGGCCCGCCAGGCCGAGCGTCATGAAGGCAATCTCCGCGCCCTTCACCAGCCGCATCAATTTCGCCTTGTCCCAGGCGTCGGCGATCTCGCCGGCGACCGCGGAGAACAGGAAATAGGGCAGGAAGAAAATCCCGACCGACCAGGTCGCCAGTGCCTCGGCCCGTTCGGGGTGCCCCACGAACATCGTGTAATTGGCGAGCGCCAGCATCGCGAACTTGAGCGCGTTGTCGTTGAACGCGCCAATGAACTGGACGACGAACATCGGCGCAAAGCGGCGCTTGGCGAGCAACGAGAAATCAGGTGCGGACATGTTACCCCCGGATGCCGGCTGGGTTGGTATCGGCCGAGTATGACTCATCGGTCAACGAATCATCTTGGGCGGCGTCGGGCAGGTAGCGGCTGTACAGCCAACCTACCCCGATCAAGCTGAAGCCGAGCGCCGCGAACGAGGCGATGCGCAGCAGCCCATCGAGCCCGGCGGCGTCGAAGATGAACACCTTGCCCACCGCGCCGAGCATCAGCACGAGCGAGACGATCCGCCAATCGCGCGCGGCACGACGGATGCCCCATTGCAGGAAGCCGATCGCGAGCAGGATCGCGAGCAGCGAGCGGCCGATATCCTCAGCGGCACTGACGCCCGGATCGGACAGCATCGATCCATGGAACAGCTGGCGCAGCAGCGAGGCGGCGAGCGCCAGGATCAGCGCCATGCGGACGAAGTCGCGCATGCGATTTGCCTCGGGCAGCAGATAGCGTGACAGCCAGACCAAGGCGAAGGCAATGGCATAGGCCGGCACCAGCCATGGGCCGGCGAGCTGCTCGCTCCACAATGGATTGTGCAGGGCGACGGTGAACCAGGCGAAGTGGAGCAGGGCGGCGAAGCCGAGTCCCGCCGCGATGCGACGCCCGCCCAGCCGCCATGCGGCCAGGGTCGCGGCCAGCATCAGCGCTTCCCACAGGGTGCGCTCGGCCATGCCGTAAGCAACGAACCTCGCCGGGTCGCCGATCGCGAAGACGCGCTTCCACAGTGCGTGCACGGTGATCGTCGCCAGCACTGCCGCCACGATTGCGGCGGGCTCGCGCAGCCGTTCAGGAACCGATCCGCGCGCGAACAGCAGGATCAGCGCAGCAGCGGGCGCGGCAATCCGCGCCAAGCCGTCGCCGATCGGCGGTGCCGCGGTGACGTAGAAGGGAATGCCGAGCAACGACCCGCCAGCCCCCGCCATCCAGGTGATGAGCGGCTCGACGGTCCAGCCGATCGCCAGCACGCCGCTGACGATCATCGCGGGTGCCGGCGCCCGTCTGCCCGCGAGAGCGAGCGCGCCGAGCATCGCCGCCGGAACGAGCGCGAGCCAGGCGACCGGGACGATCTGCGCCGCGGCGACATAGAGCAGCAGGGCGGTCGCTGCCTCGGCGCCGCGCTGCGCCACGCTTTCCACCGACCAGCGTGCGAAGACTGCCATTGCCGCCGTGCCGATGGCCCAGCGCATGAAGGCTGTGTCGGGCGCTTCGGGTGCGTGCAGGCCCAGGGCGCGACCGATCTCATACGGATCGAACACGGTGAGCGGGACGATCGCCCCTACCATCAGCGCGTGCGCCGTGCCGTCGATCCGCGCATCGCCGGCGACGCGGCCGAGCAGCAATGCCATGACCGCCGCCGCGGCGACGATCGGGCCCAGCGCCCAGATTGGCGCCGCCAGCAACGCAGCGATACCCGCCAGGACGATCGCGCTGACGCTCAGGATGGCGAAGCGCGAATCCGCGGCGCGATCATCGTTGCGCCAGCCCAGTCCTGCCGCGACCCCGGCGGTCGCGGCGCCGAGCAATGCCAGCGGCGCGAAATCGGCGCGCGGCATCTGCGGCCAGAAATGGAAAGCGGGGATCAGTGCGACGGCAAAGGCGATCGCCGCGATCTGCACCGCATCGCTCAACCGGCCATTGCTCCGCCACAGTCGCAGCAAAGCGGGCGTGCCATAAAGGACGGCGCCGCCGGTAAGCACGATCGCAAGGTCGCGGCCCGACGGACCGACCCAGCCCAACGTGAGCAGGACGCCGGTGCCCAGGGCCGCCAGCGGCATCTCGGCGAGCATCGACTCACGGCGCGACAGCCAGATCGTCGCAGCCGAGAGCAGGCCGAACAGCCCCCAGTCGAGCGGAGTGAAGCCGCCCATGGCAACGATCGCCGCCATCTGGGCGCAGCCCGCGACCAGGGCTGCGATACGAAAAGCGCTGGCCTCCACCCTGCCGATCACCAGCGGGAAGACGATCGCGAGCAGCAGGGTGAGCGTGCCGATCGACAGGACCGACGCTGCATCGTGCAGCCCGCTGACGATCAGCACGATTCCCCAGCCGAACCCGCCCGTCACCGCCAGCGCGCCGAGCCATAGCCAGCCCTGGCGACGGCCGAGCGCCGCGAGGCCACCGACGGTCAGCGCCAGCCAGCTGGCGAGCAACGGCACATCAGGTTCGGTCGACCCGACCAGAGCGGGTGCGGCGAGGCCGCCGACCAGCCCGAGCACCGCGCTCGGCGCACCGAAACGCATCGACAGCAGGCCCGCCATCAGCGTGACGAGCGAGAGACCGGCGAAGGCGGTCATCGGTCCGATCAGGTGATAGAGATTCGCTGCCACCAGCACCGAGGCATAGAGCGTGGCGAGGCCGGCGCCAGACAGCGCCTGGCGGATGCGCGGATCGCGTGCGATATCGTCACGGCGCAGCGCCACCTCGGCACCGGCGATCAGCCCGCTGCCGAACAGCAGGCCGAGCATGACGCGTATCGGCGGCGACAGCAGGCCGGCGTCGATCGAATATTTGACGATCAGGAAACCCGCGACCGCGAGCGTGATCCCGCCTGCCCAGATCGGCAGATAGCGGCCGAAAATATCTTCGAAGCCGAAACTGCGGACCGGGACCGACTCGTAGATCGGTTCGGGCTCGTGCTCGATCGTCGGCGCGACCCGCGCAATGGCGGGCGCGGGCCGTGGCGTTACCGGCGGTGGCGGAGGAGGAGGCGGCGCTGCCGGGGAGACCGTTTCGATCGGTACGACCGGGGGCGCCGCTGGGTGCGGTTCGGGTTCGGCGAATCGCTCCCAGGCCTGTTGAGAGGCCCAGCTCGCAGAGGATGGATGGCCTCCCAGTTCGAGCGCCTCGAGCCGTGATTCCAGCGTCGTCATGCGCTGCCACATCACCACGCACCCTACCATCAGGCCAATCAGGACCAATGCCGTCATCGTCGTGACTCCCCGCAATGTCGGGGGCTGGATAGCATAAACTGATCAGTGTTCAATTAAAAAATGCACAGCGTTCAATTTCCTTGTTAGATAGGTCCATGGGACGGCGATCGGATCACACGCGGAGCGAACTGGAGGCATTGATCGTCGATGCCGGGCACGGGCTGCTAGCCGAAGTCGGCTTCGCACGCTTCTCGGCGCGCGAAGTGGCGAAGCGGATCGGCTATTCGGTCGGCACGATCTACAATGTGTTCGACAATCTCGACGACCTGATGCTTGCGCTCAACAGCCGGACGTTTCTCGACTGGGCGGCGTCGGTCGCCGCCATGCTCGAGACGGCAGGTCCGGACCGGATCAAGGTGCTGGTCGATTCCTATTTCGGCTTTGCGACCACCAACCGCAATCTGTGGATGGCGATCTACGACCATCGCCTGCCGCCCGACGTGCCGTTTCCCGAACGCTATGCGCGCCAGCGTCGCGTCCTGACCGACATCCTGGAACGCGAGATCGCAGACGTGTTGCCGGACGAGCGCGTGGATCGCGCGGCGGGTCTCGCCCGCTCGCTGCTGGCGACGGTCCATGGCCATTGCGTGTTCGCGCTCAACGGCACGTTCGCGCTGCTCGATGAGCGCGACCCGCGGAACGCCGCTTTGACCCGGGTGCGCGAGGTGTTGCGCGCTGCCGGTGCGGCGCAACCGGTTGAGGCAGGTTAGTATTCGGCTGGTGGACGAAACTAGTCGGGCGGCGTGCCGAGAGTCCCTGCCGCACCGCAGCGTATGGCGAATCGTCCAACCTGTCCCGAAAGCAGCGTTTTTTCCGCGAGCCCTATTGCCGAATTGGGTAGGCGACTTGGCATCACGCCAAGGAAAACAACATCTTCACCGTCAATTAGCTTATGACGTTGCGCATTTGGGCCGGACCAGTAATGAAGCCTTCTCAAAGTGACGGTTTTCCGCTAGAAACTGCGTCCGCGATGGGAGAATAAGATGAACGACATCAATTCTAAGGGGATCGACGCGGCTGAGGGTATGGAGACTTCGGCCAAGCCGAAGTGGGAGAAGCCCGAAATCACCGATTTCAAGCCCATTACGGTTGCGCGCGGTGTCTCGAACCTCCTCGGCGACGGCCTCAGCAACCTGACCTGATTCCGGTTTTGCAGTTCGATTATGATTACGGCGGATTGCTGATCGGCTCTCCGCTCGATTTTCACGGTATGCCGCTCGCTTCTCAAAGCGGGCGGCATTCTTGCGATATCAGCATCAATCTTGCCTTTGGCGACTTGCCGCGCGAGCGCGACCCGGTTCACGTCTGGGGCGGGCGTTACGGGCTGGCGCTCGAGCGGCGCGATGCCGGCGGATGGATGATCCGGTACAGCGATCGCGCGGCGATCGGCTGCGACGAGCGCGGATCGATGCTCGACTGCACGTGCAGCGATGCCGACCAGGCACCGGTGCTTGCCGACATCCTGACGCGGCGCGTCTTGCCGCGGCTGACCTCGTTGCACGGGCGGATGCCGGTCCATGCCGCCGCGCTGGCGCGCGACGACGGCGCGGTGTTGCTGTTCGGCACGTCGGGCGCGGGCAAGTCGACCCTCACCGCCGCGCTGGCGACGGCGGGCTGGCGGATCATGAGCGACGACATGTCGATCCTCAGCGGTTGGGACGATCCCCATGTCTGGCAGACCGCGCCGGGCGTGTCGCTCTGGGCCGATTCGCGCGCGGCGCTGGGGCTGCCCGATTCCCGATGCCGTCCGATCGAGGGCTATGCCGGCAAATATTGGTACTTGCCCGACGAGACCGGCGGCGCCAGCCGGGTGCCCATCAAGGCGCTGGTCTTTCTCGGACCCCTGGCAGATGCCGTCACCTGGCAACGAAGCTCGGGCGCGCAGGCGGTGATGACAGCGGCGCTGCAGATGGTGCGCTTCAACCCGTCGAACACCGCGGAATCGGCGGCCGCGCTCGACAATTTCAAGCGGCTCGCGACGGGATTGCCCTGCTACAATTTCGCTTATCCGCGGGACTATGGCGCGCTGTCGGCGGCGACCGCCGGCATCGCCGACATTCTGGACGACGCCCAACGCCAGGCCCTGCGCTAAGCCGATGTACGACCTGTCGCTAAGCGAGAATGATTTCGCGCCATGGGATGGTCCGCCCGCCCGCAGCCTGATCATCTGCAGCCATCCGCGCTCCGGCAGCACCTTGCTCGGCGAGGCGATCCATTTCGCGCGCGAGCTCGGCTGCCCGCTCGAATATCTCCATCGCGGCTTCCGGCCCGCGCTGGCGGCGCGCTGGCAGGCGCCCGATCTCGAATCCTACGTGGCGGCGATGCATCGCTGGCGGACCGATCCGTCGGGCACCTTCTCGACCAAATTGTTCTGGCAGGATGTCGAAGAAATAGCCCATGAGCGCGCGCCGGATCGCTTCCCGCCGCCGCGCGTCGTCACCCCCGATGATGCCGACGATGCGCTGTACCTCGGCTATCACGCCTTGCTGTCCGATCTCCTGCCCAATCCGGTGTGGATCCGGCTGCGTCGCTGCGACGTCATTCGCCAGGCGGTATCGGGGGTCGTCGCCACGCAGACCGGCATGTGGCGGTCGATTCCGGGTGTCGGCCGGACCGAGGCGATCGGAGAGGCAGCCTATGATTATGATCGCATCCTCGGCCTCGTCTCGCTGGCCCGCGACAGCGACGACCATTGGGCGCGCTATTTCCGCGCGATCGGGACGAACCCGTACAGCCTGACCTATGAGGACCTGGTTCGCGACTATGAGGGGATGGTGACCGCCTTGCTCGCAGAGCTCGGCCGGCCCGGGGTCGCACCCCCGCAGCGCATGCAGCGCCAGTCGGACGCGGCGGGCGAGGCGATGGTGCTGCGCTTCCTGCGCGAGCACGCTGCCCGCGCGGCCTGATCGTTCATCCGGCGGCGACGTTGACCAGTCCGTTTTGCGCCATCGACCCGACAAATTCGGCGATGTCGGCGCGGCAGGTGTCGGCATCGACGTCGAATCGATCCTGCATCACCTGACACAGTTCGGCCAAGGTCATCGGCCGGTCGAGCGCGACCCAGACCTTCGACCCCACGTCGTTGAGATGGAAGAAGTGGCCGGTCCCGACATCGAGCACGACCATCTCACCATCGACTTCCGAGCTCACCAGATGCGGCGGGCGGGAGATCGAGCTGCTGTCGGCAATGTCGGTCATGGTCGATGTCTTTCGCAAAATCGGAAGGAACGGTGTCAGGCGAGTTTGGCGACGTGCTCGATCCACAAATCCGTCGCCACGATATTCCAGAGCGGCCCATAGGGAATGGCGGGCGGCTTGCCCTGCGCGCCGTCGCGCCGCCACTGGCCATGCGCCGCCTGCATCTCTTCGAGCGCCGGGCGCGCGACCCAGCCCTGACGGACCGGGAAAAGGTCGGCGATCGGACGTTCGCGCAGCCGGGTGGCGATCGCGTCATAGACCGGCGCCGACAGGTTGGCCTTGTCGCGACGCTCGCGGATCAGTTCCGGCAATGTCCCGCGCATCGCTTCGCGCAGCAGATGCTTGCGCACGCCGTGGCGCTTGAGCAGCCCGCCGGCGGCGGCCATGGCGAAGCGCGTCAGGCGCAGATCGTGGAACGGGTGGCGGAGCTCCACCTCACGCGACGCGGCGAAGTGCAGCACGTTGTCGATATTCATATGGCGCCGGGCGAGCGAATAGACGCCATAGCGCTGACGCTGCGCGATCAATGGCAAGGCAGGGGGCGGCGCAATGCCGCGCCAACGGTCGGCCAGCCCGATCCGGCGTGCCCAGGCGGGATCGATCCAGGCCGGCGGATCGGGCGTGAAGTCGAGATGCGGCCGCACCAGCTGCGCCTGGCTCCGCGCCGACACCAGCGGGCGAATGCCCGCGGTGAGCGCGAACCTGATACCTCCCCAACGCGATTGGCCAGCTGTGGAGCCGGTAGCCTCGCGCACGAGCCGCGCAACGCGACCAGTACGCAGCAGATCGGAGTAATGCGAGTAACTCCCCGCGAACCAGTCGTCGCCGCCCTCGCCGGTCAGCAATACCGACGCACCCTGTCCCTGCATCCACTCGCAGGTCGCAACCATCGTGCCCAGCGTGTTGGGGCGAAGCGGCAGATGGAGCGTCCGCGCCGACCATGACGCTGCGGCGGCCCAGTCATAGGGGGCGCCGGTGACGCTATGCGTGGAGATGCCGCATTGTGCCTCGACCGCGGCAATCCACTGGCCTTCGTCGCAACTCTCCCCGGGAAAACGCGTCGATACGACGCCGGGCATCGCCGCGATTCGTCCGGCCGCGGCAAGCTGGTGGCTGCGGCACACGATGCTCGATGAATCGAGCCCGCCGGACAATTGCGCGACGACCGGACCGCTGCTGCGCAGGCTGGCCTGCAGCGCCTGGTCGAACAGGGTGTTGAACCGGTCGACATGCTCTGCTTCCGATCGGTCGGACCAATCCTCGAACGGACCTTCGAACCAGCGGTGAGTGCGGACGCCGTGCGCGTCCCAAACCAGCAGATGTCCCGGCGGCAGGCGATGTACGCCGCGCCAGAAGGTATCGGTCTCGGTCGCAAAGCGCGCCGCAAGATGCTCGCCGATCACGCCTTCGTCGATTGCCGGGCGACGCGGCATGCCGGCCATCAGCATGGCCGGCTCGGTCGCGAAAACCACGCGATCGCCTGCATCCGACCAGAGCAGGGGCCGCCACCCTCCCGGAGACCGGGCGCAGGTCAGCCGCCGCTCGGCCGCTTCCCAGATCGCCAGCGCATAGTCCCCGGCAATCCGGTCGAACAGCCGCTCGCCCAGCGCGTGCCAGCCGGCAAGCACGATCGCGGCATCGGACGCGTCGCGCGGCGGGGCGTCGCTACCCAGCATGGCGCGCAATTCGTCGCGATTGTCGACGCGGCCGTCGAAGCACAGGGCCATGCGCGGGTTGGCCAGTGGCTGATGCTCGCCTTGCGCTTCGGGCGTCGTCCGCAGCCCGATCCAGCCCAAAGCGGCATGATCGTCCTGCCACGTCGTCCCCCGGCCGGCGGGCGCGGCGGCAAGCATTGCGCCAAGCATGGCAGGATCGATCCCGCCGCCGGCGCGCGTCACGATACCGGCAATGCTGCTCATCCGCGCAGGGCTAGCAGGTTGCGATCGAGGGCGTCGCCGACAAAGGCGAGGACGTCGTCGGCGATCGCTGCCGGCGGGGCGTCGAACCGCGCCGCGAGCGCGTCGATCGTCTCGGCAACGCTGCTGCCGCCGGCCAATTCGCGCCAGATCGTGACCGCCGGGCCATTGAGAGCGAAATAGCCCTGGCTCGCCTCGTCGAACAGCGTCAGCTCGTTGCCGGCGTCGTTCCAGCTCAGCGTATCGGACGGCGTGAATCGGCGGTCGTCGGTGACGATCATGCGCGCAACCAGGCTGCGACGTCGGCGTCGATCAATTGCTGTTCGCGCAGGCCTTCGCGGCGACGGGCATGCAGCACCCGCGGCAGGCGGCTGGTCAGCAGCGACCACCAGCGTCGTGGATAATGGAGATAGATGAGGGGCGATCGGGCGCTGACGCCATAGAGCATTTCCATTTCGAGCCGCGACACGAACAGGCGGCCGATGACGCGCCGCATTGCCTGGCGCGCGCGGTGCGACTTGCCATCGTCGCGGAGCCGCCAGATCTCGCCGCCCAGTTCACGATCCTGCAGCATCAGCAAGGCAGCGGGATCGCGTATCTCGTCCAGTGCGTCCCGGGTGGTCGCGGCGGTCGCGCCCCAGTCGACCGGCAACGCACCGAAATGCGCTTCGGCCAGGTCGAGCAGCAATACCGCGCCGCGCGTCGCATCGGCGGCATCGGCGAGCGTCCAGAAGCGCGGCCAGTCGATCGGATGCCGGCGCAGCAGGACGGCGATGTCGCTCAACACCAGCGGCCCGTTGTTGAGGATATGGTCGTAGGCGGCGTGCATCACGAGATGGAGCAGCAGGTCGGTCGGCGCGGGGAAGCGGACCGAGGTCCCCGCGACTGGTGCTTCCACGGCGTGCGCCCACAGCGCCTCGACCAGCATGGCATTGCGCTCGGCGGCGCGGACGCCGTTGATCTTCTGGATGTGGCGATGGACCTCGATCTTGCCGAAACCGCTCGGCGTCCACAGGATCGGCAAGTGATGCGCGTCCACCTTGAGCGCGAATTCGAGCCGCGTCTCGCCCGGATTGCACTGGGTGGCGCCATGGGCGACCAGCAAGTCGAACGCCTCGACCGCGCGATCCTCGGGCACCAGCAGGTCGAGGTCGCGAAGCGGCCGCAGTGCCGGGTCGGGATAAGCGTGGAAGGCGAGGAACGCGCCCTTGAGCGCGATCGCCGGGATACCGGCGTCGGCCAGCAATTTGTGCGCCGCGCACAGTTCATATTGCATGCCGAGCTGGCGCATCGAGAAATGCGATCGCGCCTTGCCCAGCTCGGCGATGACCGCGGCGGGTATCGGCAGCGCGGCATGGCGCTGTTTGATTTGCCAGTCGAGCTGCGCGCCGAGCCGATGCTGGGTGACCATGGCGAGCATGCGCCCCCAATCGCCCTCGCCGAGCGTCGAAACCCGATCGGGCGTCACGGGCCGCGTATCCGACAACAAGTCGAGCACCAGCCGCCGCAGCGTATCCACGCTTGCGGTGCCGCGCGACTGCCCCATGTCCGCCCGCTCCCCCATGGGAATTGATGTACCAAGTGCCCGGCGACCGCGCAAAGCCAAAACGGGACGATCAGGGTAGTGCAAAGTCCGGACGAGGGACGTTATGGCGTGGCGATGCGCCGCTTGCCCTCCCTCGCCGCTTTGGCCTTGAGCGTGACCTTGTGGTCGACGTCGCCGGCAGTCGCACAGAACCCGCGCCCGCCCGCACCGCACGTGCGGACGATCCTGTTCGTCGGCAACAGCTTCACGCAGGGCGCGTTGTCCGCAGTCCGGCGCTATCGCATCAATTCGGTGGTCGACCTTACCGGCGACATGCAAGGCGGCGTCCCCGCCTTGTTTCGCCTGTTCGCCGAAGAGGCCGGGCTCAACTATGCGGTCAGCCTCGAGACGCAGGGCGGGCAACCGCTCGGTTTCCACTGGACGCAGCGGCGCCAGCTGATCGATCGCGCCTGGGACGTCGTGGTGCTGCAGGAATATAGCGCGCTCGATCCGACAAAGCCGGGCGATCCTAGCGACCTCAACACCTATGCCCCGTTGCTCGCGGCAATGTTCGCCAAAGCCAACCCCAGGGTCGACGTGCAGCTGATGGCGACGTGGAGCCGTGCCGATCTGGTCTATCGCCCCGGCAGCCCATGGTCGGGCAAACCGGTCGCGGCCATGGCGGCCGAACTGCGTCGCGCCGCCGATGCCGCGCGCCTGCTCCATCCGGCGATCCGCGGCGTGGTGCCGGTCGGCGAAGCATGGAACCGCGCGATCGCCGCCGGGATCGCCGATCCCAACCCCTATGACGGCATCGCGTTCGGCAAGATCGATCTGTGGGCCTGGGATCACTACCATGCCAGTGCGCATGGCTATTATCTCGAAGCCCTGGTCGTGTTCGGTCGCGTTACCGGCGTCGACCCCGCGATCCTGGGCCCCGGCGAACGTGCCGCCGAAGACCTGGGTATCGCCCCGGCGACGGCGGTCGCGCTGCAGCGTGTGGCGCGCGATGAACTGGCCGCGCAGAAGCGCTGAATCGTCTGGCAAAGAACTTCTCGCGCAGAATAAAGCACGTACCTGTCCAAAACGGCTCAAAATTGCGCTAGCCTAGGAAAATGGACGATTCGCGCCTCTCCCTGCTGACCCCGCGTGAGCTGGAATGTCTGCGCGGCGTGGCGCAGTACAAGCGCACCAAGGACATCGCCATCGAGCTCGACCTGTCCCCCAAAACGGTCGACGCCTATATCGCGAGCGCGGTGCGCAAGCTCGGTTTCACCGACCGCGACAGCGCGGTGCGTGCGCTGGTGGCGCACAACCCGGAGCTAGGGGGTTTTTCCTCATCGGCAATTTCCGGCGTTGAAGCCGCCATCGTTCCCGTGGCTGGTTCCCTGCTAGGACGGCTGCCCTGGCCGTTCCCGACGCAGGAAAGGCCAGCCAATGACCTAGGATATCCTGGTACCGTCGCCGCGGTGATCATCGCGGCCTCGATGATGGTGGCAGCAGCGTCCTTGTACATGCTCGTCATCCGCATGTTGACCGAGCGGCTCTGACAGCTGCTCTCCGACATTACGAAACGGATAGTTCCGGTGCCTGCGGGCGCCGGAGGTTGGGGGAATCTATGTCCATTTCTACGCTTCAGAACGGCAAACTTGCCACCGCTCGCAAGATCATGCGGGCGCTCCGTCCGGCCGAGGACGTGATCGACAATGCCATCGTTGCCAATACCGACCTTATCAGCTCGATCGTGCGCGGGCGGATGGAGATGGGTGTTGGCCTCGACGTCGGTCATGACGCGGCCCAGCGCGCCGCCAATGCGCTCGCCCATTTGTTCGAGGCGCGCGAGGAGGCGTTGCGTTGCCACCAGGAGTTGACCGTGACGCGCGACGCGCTTGGCCTCGATGGCTCGGATGTCGGGTGCAGCATGGACAAGCTCACCGAAGCGCGTCGCCGCCGCCGTCTGGCAGCAGCAGCGTAATCGTCACAGGGCTGATGTAGAAGAGGGTAAGGCAAGCCATGATCGTGCTTTACATCGGCCTGGTTTTCTACGCCGTCGTGTTTCCGAGCATCTGCGCTTATGCGCTGGTGCGCGGCGGGACGAGCGAACGACGGGTGGCGATCGCGTATCTGATCGCCGCCGCAGTCACGATGCTCGGCTCGGCTTTCGGCACGCATTGGCGTGGACCCAATTGGAACGTGATTGTCGTCGACGCGGCCTTTCTTGTCGCCCTCGTCGTCATCGCGCGCCACAGCACAAGGTTTTGGCCATTATGGGCAGCCGCATCTCAATTAGCGGGGGTTCTCGCGCATATTCCAGTGATCGTGAATCCCGATCTTCCGAAGCAGCTCTACGTGAGCACCCAGCCATTCTGGGCGTTCCCCTTGCTGGGGAGCCTCTTGCTGGGGACATTATGGTTCGACCGTGCGAGGCGGGTAGGCCGGGTGCCCGGCTGACCGGGCGCACCGCGACTACTGCCGAGCTCGTCACTTATGCCAAATTGCTGCTCCGTCACGGCACGCGCCGGGCCGGGTCGGCACCGCGGCTGCGGCTGGCGAACGCGCAGTGGAACATCCTGCTCGACCTGTTCATCTCGGCCAACGAGCGCCGCGCAGTACCGACCGGCGATGCGTGTCTCGCCAGTGCCGCGCCGCATTCGACCGGGTTGCGGCACGTGATCCACCTGATGGACAGCGGATATCTGACGCGCACCGCCGATGCCGACGATGCACGCCGGACGCTGGTCGGGCTGACGCCCAAGGGACTGGAGTTCGTCGCCGCGACATTGCGCGACGAGTTCGAGACCTTCACGGCGTTGTTCTGCGCCAACGCCTGACGGCCTCGGTCAGCCGCCGAAGCGGAGACCGATCCACAAGGTGCGCGGCGTGCCGAGGTCGATCGACCCGGCCTGGTTGCGCGTGATCACCGTTGCGCCGAGTACGTTCTCGGCGCGCGCGATCACTCGCACGCCGCGCGCAAGCGGAACGCCGCCGACCAGGTCGACGGTGGCGACGGCGGGCAGTCGGTCGGTCTGGAGGTCGTCCTCATATTGGTCGCCGACATAGCGCATTGTCGCCGACAGCATTGGGCCGTGCTTGGGTGCCCAGGCAATGGTTGCGCTCGCGGTATGGCGCGGGCTTTGCGCGGGGACCAGGCCGTCGAATGCCGCGCCCGGCGCGCGCACTTTGCTGTCGGCAAGGGCGAAGGAGGCTGTCAGCGCCCAAGGGCCGCGGCGCCAGCCCAGGCTGGCCTCGATCCCCTTTGCCTCGATCGCGCGGACGTTGCGGCGCTGGCGCAGATTGGGGCTGATCGTGACATTGGCGATCGCATCGCCCAGCCGGTTGTAGAAAATCGTGCCCGACAGGGTCAGGCCGGCTGCCGGGGTCAGATCGACCCCTGCCTCGACCCCGCGCAGCCGTTCGGGATCGAGATTTGCATTGGCCTGGGTGGTGACGGGAAAGACGGTGAAGGGGTGGTAGAGCTCGTTGAGCGTCGGCAGCCGGAAGCCGGTATAGCCGGCTGCGCGCAATGCGACCGTCGGGCCGGGACGATAGAGCAGGCCGCCCCGCGCGGTGAACTCGGTGCCGCTGCGGTCGGGAAAGGCCAGGTTGCTGGTCGCGACGCCCGTGCCATTACGCTCGCGGAAGAAGCCGCGGGTCAGCGTCCAGCGATCGATGCGCGCGCCGCCGGTCAGCACCAGTCTTCCCAGCGTCCAGTCATCCTCGACGAACAGCCCGGCTACGCTCGATCGACCGCCGGCATTGCGTCGCGCGGTGACGGTGCCGGCAGCGTTATAGGCATCCTCGAACAATTCGCCGTCGGCCAGTCGGACGTCGCCGCCGATCCGCAGCAGCTGGTTGCCGCCGACCGGCGGGCGCAGCTCGATCTTGCCGCCAATCCCGGTCGCTGGCGTGTTGCGCTGGTCGAGCGTCAGCTTGAAGCTGGTCGAGCTGATCACCTTGTTGGTGAAATTGCGCGCCTGGAGATAAGCGAGCGCATCGACCTGCCAGCTGCCGCGATGGACCAATCGAATGCTGGCATCCTCGCCTTGCGAGCTCGAATCGGCACCACGGAAGCGCAAGGTGCGATTGTCGCCGAACGCCAGCCCGCGCACCTGCAGCTCGGTCTGCGGCCCGATCGGCGCGACGGCACGCGCCGATATCGACCAGTCGCGATAGCGCGCGGGCACGGTGGCTGCGACGCGCTGGCCGTCAGGCGTGGTGTCGAACCCGTCGCCGCGTTCGAACCGCCCGGACAGAGTGGCAAAGCCGCGCCCGAGCGTCGGCGAGAGACTGGCCGACACGCTCTGCGCATCGCGGCTGCCGTAGAATGCCTCCCCCGCGACGATGGGCAAGTCGCGCCGCCCCGCGCTGGCCAATTCGATCGTCCCTGCCACCGCACCCGCGCCGAACGGTCCCGAGCCGCCGCCGCGCGAGACGCGGACGCGCGCCAGGCGGTCGGGCACGATCGCATTGAACGGGATATAACCGAAGAACGGATCGGCGATCGGCACGCCGTCGAGCAGCAGCAGGGTCCGGCTCGACGCATTGCCGCCCAAGGCGCGCAAGGTCGCGCCCTGCGCGGAAGGGTTGGCCGACCGGCTGTCCGAGCGGCGGAATTGCTGGAAACCCGCGACATCGGACAGCACGTCCTCGACTCGTCCCGAGGCATCGTTGGCCAGGCGGTCGCGGTCGATCGTCACACTGCCATAAGCCGGGTTGCCGGGCGGCAGGTCGAGCCCGGTGCCGAGGACGATGATGTCGTCGTTCCGCGGCGCCGATTGGGCGTGCGCGGCATGGGGCGCCGCCAGTGCGATCAGCGAGCAGGCCGGGAGGATCAGGCGAGGCACGGCGGCAGCGGTGACGTGCGCGATGCAACTTGGCAAGGCTCCGCCCGTTGCGGCGTCATGGGAGGGCGCTAGGGTGCACGCCTGGAGACTGGGATGCCGAAGCGGATCGATCGTCGCGGAGTGCTGTTGGCAGGCGGCGGCGGCGCATTCGGGCTGTTCTCCTGGGCCGCCGGCGCAGCGCCGGCGCCGGGTGATCTCGCCACGCTCAAGCGGTTGCCCGACACCAAACCGCGCAACATCCTGTTCGTGCTGACCGACGATCATCGCTATGACGCGATGGGGTTCATGAAGGCGCAGAAATTCGGCGACACGCCGACGCTCGACCGGCTGGCGCGTGAGGGCGTGCATTTCCGCAACGCCTTCGTCACCACTGCCTTGTGCTCGCCCTCGCGTGCGTCGATCCTGACCGGGCTCTACGCACACCAGCATCGCGTGGTCGACAACGAGCATCCGATTCCGCCGGGCCTCACTTATTACCCGCAATATCTCCAGCGCACTGGCTATGAGACCGCGTTCATCGGCAAATGGCATATGGGCCGCGACAGCGATGCGCCGCAGCCCGGGTTCGATCATTGGGTCAGCTTCAAGGGCCAGGGTAGCTATTGGCCCGAATCGAGCGGGCTCAATGTCGATGGCCGCCGCGTGCCGCAGCGCGGCTATATAACCGACGAGCTGACCCAATATGCGCTCGACTGGATCGGCAAGCGCGACGGCAGGCGTCCGTGGATGATGCACTTGGCGCACAAGGCGGTGCATGCCGATTTCATTCCCGCCCCGCGCCATGCCGGGCGCTATGCCAAGGCCGATTTCGATTATCCCAAATCGATGAAGGCCGGGGTCGATGGCCGGCCGATCTGGGTCGAAAACCAGCGCAACTCCTGGCACGGCGTCGACTTCGCCTATCATGGCTCGCTCGACATCGCCGATTACTACCGGCGCTACATGGAGACATTGCTCGCGGTCGACGAAGGGCTGGCGCAAATCATGGACCTGCTCCAGCGGCGCGGCGAGCTGGACGATACGTTGATCGTCTATATGGGCGACAACGGCTTCATGTTCGGCGAGCACGGGTTGATCGACAAGCGCGCCGCCTATGAGGAATCGATGCGCGTGCCGATGCTGGCGCGCTGTCCGTCGTTGTTCGGCCCGCGGACGGTCGAGCATGTCGTCGCCAATATCGATGTCGCGCCGACCATGCTTGCCGCAGCGGGGCTCGAGGCGCCGCCCGGGATGGCCGGGCTGAACATGCTGCCACTGGCGCGCGGCGAGGACATGCCGTGGCGCGCCGACCTGCTCTACGAATATTATTGGGAGCGCAATTTCCCTCAGACCCCCACCGTCCACGCGCTGCGCGAGGACCGGTTCAAATACATGCATTTCCACGGCATCTGGGATCTCGACGAATTGTACGACCTCGCCAGCGATCCGACCGAGAGCGACAATCTGCTCGCGCGACCGGGGCACGAGGCGCTGGCGCAGCGGATGAGCGCGAAATTGTTCGCGATCCTCGATCAGACCGACGGACTGCAGATTCCGCTCAGTGCCGATTCCGGACTGCGCCGCGACCTGCGCGATCCCAAGGGCCCCAGGGGGGCGCCCTTCCCGTCTTCCTTCCTGCGATCACCGAAGAAATAGGCCTCGTGTCCGGGGCCGCCCGCCCTCTTCCCCAGGGAAGTAGAGGGGTGGACGGATCGGCCCCGGATGCGATCGGGCCGCGCTGGGGAGATGCCCGATCGCAACATAGGGTGGACTGACCCTATGCCGCGAGACGCGCGAGCCGCCCGTCGGCGCCGAGCAGGGTGACACTCGCCCCGCTCGCACGCCGCCGCGCCAGCCACTCGCGAAACAATTCGGCACAGCTGTGATCGATCGCCGCCAGCCGGCTGAGGTCGATCGTCACCGGCTTGCCCGCCGGGACCTGGTCGAGCGCATCGGACAGGCGCGGCAGCTGGACGAAGGTCGCCGCACCGCTCAGCGCGAGTGCCTCGTGCTCGTCTCCCTCGTGCCGCTCGACGCCCAGCCTGATGCGGCGGAGGTGCGGGATCACCTCGATCAACGACAGGCCGACACCGACCAGCACGCCGGTCAGCAGATCCTCGGCCACGACGATGACCAGGGTCGCTGCCCAGATCACTGCCGGCAGCACGCCGTGATGCCGGAACAGCTCGCGGACATGGCTGACATTGACCAGCTTGAGGCCAGTCACCACCAGCACCGCACCGAGCGTGGCCATCGGGATCTCGCGCAGCAGCCAGGGCAGCAAGGCGACGAAGCCGAGGATCCAGACACCATGCAGGATCGCCGACAACCGGGTGACCGCGCCGGCCTGGACATTGGCCGAGCTGCGTACGATCACGCCGGTCATCGGCAGCGCGCCGGCCGCGCCGCACAGCAGGTTGCCGATCCCCTGCGCGCGCAGTTCCTTGTTGTAGTCGGTGCGCACGCCGTCATGCATGCGATCGACCGCGGCCGCGGACAGCAGGGTTTCGGCGCTGGCGATGAACGCGATCGCGACCGCCGCCAGCAGGATCGACGGATCGAGCCATTTGGCGAAGACCGACGCGTCGGGCAACGCGACCGCGCTCACGATCGATTGCGGCACGTCGATGCGCGTGACGTCGAGCCCGAAGTTCCAGGCAATAAGTGTCCCCGCGACGACGCCGATCAGCGCGCCGGGAACCAGCCGAAGCGTCGCCGGGCGCCACTTTTCCCACGCCAGCATCACGCCGATCGTCAGCAAGGCGATCACCAGTGCAAGCTCGGTCGCGGTGGCGTTGGTCGGATCGAGGCCAAGTAGCCGGCCGGGCATCGCGGCGAGATTGTCGAGCCCGCTCGACATCGGCTTGGCATCGAACAGCACGTGGAACTGGCCGACGACGATCAGCACGCCGATCCCCGCGAGCATGCCGTGGACGACGGCGGGCGAGATCGCACGGAACCAGCCGCCGAGCTTGAGGATGCCGGCGACGACCTGGATCAGGCCGGCCAGGATCAGGATCGGGCCGAGCGCCGACAGGCCCTGATCGCGGACCAGCTCGAACACGATGACCGCCAGGCCCGCGGCGGGCCCGCTGACCTGGAGCGGCGATCCGGCCAGCACACCGACGACGATGCCGCCGATGATGCCGGTGATCAGCCCCTTTTCGGGCGGCACGCCGGAAGCGATCGCGATGCCCATGCAGAGCGGCATCGCGACGAGGAAAACGACGATCGAGGCAGTGAAATCACGCGCGAGGAATCCTGCCGGCCGAGCGCTGATCGGGGCCGTGGTCATTCGGCCGCCTCCACCAGAGGCTCGTCCATCGCCAGCCGTTGCGCCGCTGCCAGCGCCACCGGCAAGGGGCGATCGTCGCGGATCGGCAGGAAGCGGCCGGTCACGCCGTCGAGCCCGAGCATCTGGCCGGCATGGATGTCGACGAACCAGCCGTGAAGCGAGATTTCGCCACGGGCGATCCCCGCGGCGACCGCCGGGTGCGTCCGCAGATGCGCCAGCTGGACGACGACATTCTCCAGGCTGGCGGCGCGGACCTTCTCGTCCCTGTCGAGCGGGCCATAGCCCGCGCGCACCACGCATTCGGCGGCGTGGCTGTGACGCAACCAGGCAGCGACATTGGGCATGCCTTCGAGCAGTTCGGGGTTCATCAGCGCCTTCATCGCACCGCAGTCCGAATGGCCGCAGACGATGATGTCGCGCACGCCGAGCGCGGCGACCGCATATTCGACGGTCGACGACACGCCGCCATTCTGGGTCGCGAACGGCGGGACGATGTTGCCGGCGTTGCGGCAGACGAACAGGTCGCCGGGATCGGCCTGCATGATGAGTTCGGGCACGACGCGGCTGTCGGCGCACGAGATCATCAGCGCCTTGGGGCTTTGCCCGTGCGCGGCGAGCTTGGCGTACAGGTCGTTGCGGCTGGGGAAGACGCGTTTCTCGAAATCGAAGACGCGTCCGATCAGGTCGTTCACAGGTAGCTCCTCTGGCTGTGTGCCGGGAAGAGCTAGGGTGTCGAATTTTCCGCAGTGCAGCGCGGGCGTAAGGAAATGTTGCCGGGTGGGGGAGCGGGCTCGTGCCGTCTCCAGATTAAACTCGAGGCAGGACGATCCGCGCGCTGAGTCCGCCGGACGGGCTCGATTCTAACAGGAATTCGCCGCCATGCGTTGCTACTGCGCGCTGGACGATCGCGAGGCCGAGCCCGAATCCTTGCGTATCCCGGCCGCGGGCGGGGTCGAGGCGGACGAACGGTTCCAGCGCGCGGTCGCGCTGGTCGGGCGGAATGCCCGGGCCATCATCCTCGACCGCGATCGTGATCCTGTCCGGCGCGGCGTCGAGCCGGAGGTCGATTCGCTTGCCATAGTGGAGCGCGTTGTCGACGAGATTGGTCATCGCCCGCTTCAGCGCGACGCGGCGGACGGCGAGTTCGCAATGGTCCGGGCCGTGATATTTCGCCTTGCCGCCACGATCGCGCACATCGTCGACCAGGGTCGCGCACATTACCGCGAGGTCGGTCGCGGCGGGCGCTTCGGCATCGGCCTCATCCTCGCCCGACAGATAAGCGAGCAGCGACGCCACCATCTGGTCCATCTCGACCACGTCGTGCTGGATCGCGTCGCGCAAGTCGTCCTCGTCGATCGCATCGGCGCGCAGGCGCAGGCGCGCGAGCGGCGTGCGGAAATCGTGCCCGACCGCGGCGAGCGCCTGGGTACGGTCGCCGATCAATTTATGAATGCGCGCCTGCATCGCGTTGAAGGCGACGATCACGTCGCGCACTTCACCGGGTCCCCGTTCGGGTACGGCTTCGACCTTGCCATGTCCCACGCGATCGGCGGCGCGCGCGAGATCGCGCATCGGGCGCAAGGTCTGGCGCACCAGCAATCCGCCGATCAGGATCAGGGCGACTGCAGGGGTCAGCGCCAGCAGGACGCGGCTCATTTCCATGTCGAGCGCGCGGACCGGCTGGCGTGTGCGAAAGGTGACCCAGCTCCCGTCGGTCAGCCGCATTGCCCCGGCGATGAAGCCATCGCGTCCCGGCGAGGTCAGGCTCACCCGCAGGTCGCGCGCTGCCAATTCGGGTTCCCATTCGATGATCTGCCGAGTCAAATGATCGAGCGATGGCGACACCGCGGGCGGGCGCGGCAGCGTGGCGCGCCAGGCCACCGCATAACGCGAGGTAGTGAGTTCGGCGGCTTCCTCGGGGCGTCCGGTCGGCTTTTCCTCTTCGATCAGCTTGCTGGCGATGACGAGATGCTCGGCGAGCCGGTGCGCCTCGTCCTGTCGCACCGAGAACTGGCTCGCGCGCTCATAGAGAAACGTGCTCGCGCCGTATTCGACCAGAATGGCGAGCAGCAGGATCGCGAAAACCCGGCCGATCACGCCAAAGGCGAGATGGGGAACGAGCCTCAACGGCGGTCGACGGGGACGTTGAGCATATAGCCGACCCCGCGCACGGTGATGATCGGAGCCGGCTTGCCCGCGCTCGACAGCTTGCGGCGCAGCCGGCTGACCAGGACGTCGACGCTGCGATCAGAGCTGTCCCCCAGCCGCGTGCGCGACAATTCGATCAGCCGTTCGCGCGCGATCACGCGCTGGGCATTGTCGCACAGGCTGACAAGCAGATCGAACTCGGCGCCGGTCAGCTCGACCGCGGCCCCGGTCGGCGACAGCAATTCGCGGCGCGGCAGGTTGACCGTCCAGCCGTCGAAGCCGAGCTCGCCTCTTTCGCGATCGGCCGGGCCGCGCTCGACCGAGTGGCGGCGCAGCACCGCGCGGACGCGTGCGACCAGTTCGCGCGTGCCGAACGGCTTGGCGAGATAGTCGTCGGCGCCGAGTTCGAGTCCGATCACGCGATCGGTCTCGCTGCCCCTGGCCGAGATGAAGATGATCGGCACGTCGCTGGTGCGGCGCAACTCGCGGCACAGATCGATCCCGCTGGTGCCGGGCAGCATGATGTCGAGCAGCACGAGGTCGACCGGCCCCTGTTCGAACGCGCGCCACATTTCGGGCGCGGTCGCGGCGGGGCGCACGGTATAGCCATTCTCCTGGAGCGCGCGGGCAGTGAGCGTGCGGAGCGGCGGGTCATCCTCGACCAGGACGATGGCGGGGGCAGTCATGGAGGGGACCTAGTCCCGGCGTGCCCCGCCCTCAAGCCCGGGCCCGGGATCCGGCAATGATTCGTTACGGAACGGAAAGCCGCGGATGGGCCGGTCCGTGGCAGGGGCGCGGACATGTCCACGAAGGAGATCAACGTGAAATCCGTTTTCCTCGCCGCGCTCGCGGCGGCCGCCATCCTGCCGCTGCCTGCCATGGCGCAGTCGCTCAACGATACCCACGAGCTGGTCTGGCATCCCTCCGGCAAGACCCCGACGATGTTCTACCGGTTGCGCGACCGGCCGGCCTGCATCGCCGGCGCGCGGCACCACCAATCGGGCAAGACACCCCTCACACCGCGCGCGAAATGTGTGCCGGTCGCCGACGCCCGGTCGCCGACCACGGCAGCGAAGGACCCGGCGACGGCACGATGATGTATTGAGAACGTTCACAACACTCTCCCGACCCGCTATGGATCGGCTATGAGTCCGGATCATCCGGATCGGGAGAGGTATGACGATCGCGCTGGCCTTGATGCTGCTCCAGGCGCTGGGGGCAACCGGTTATGGTGCCGACGTCCCGATGGTCGCGCCAACCGCGGTGGCCGATTGGAGCGACGAATTCTCGGCCGGCCGGATCGACAAGGCGCGGTGGCGCTACGACGACTCGCGCAACGCGCAGGGCTGGTACAATCACGAGAAGCAATATTACGCCGCCGACAACGCCGACAATGCGCGGATCGACCAGGGGGCCTTGGTCATCGAGGCCCGTCGCGAAGCGCTCAAGGATCGACCGGACTGGGGCGGGCAGGCTTATAGCTCGGCGAAGCTCGTGAGCCGCGCGGCGCTTGGCTACGGTTTCTACGAGATCCGCGCGCAATTGCCGTGCGGGCGGGGCATGTGGCCGGCGATCTGGCTGCTGCCCGATGGCGGCAAATGGCCCGACGAGGGCGAGATCGACATCATGGAGATGGTCGGCTGGCAGCCCGATGTCATCCACGCCACGCTCCATTCGGCCGCGTTCAATCATGTGAAGGGAACGCAGCGCGGTGCCGAGCTGGCCATCGGCACGGCCTGCACCGCTTTTCATCTCTATCAGCTCGACTGGCGGCCCGACGCGATCACGATCGGGGTCGATGGCCGCGGTTACATGCGTGTCGCCAACGACCAGCCGGGCGGCAAGGCGGCCTGGCCGTTCACGCGACCCTATCGGCTGATCCTCAATCTTGCCGTCGGCGGCGACTGGGGCGGGGCCAGAGGGATCGACGACGCCGCGCTGCCGCAGCGGATGCGGGTCGATTATGTGCGCTATTGGAAGCCGCGTTGATCGACGTGCTGCGGGTCGGACGCGAGGCGCAGCCGGTCGTCGTCATCGACGACTTCGCGCCTGATCCGGATGCGCTGCGGACGGCGGCACTGGCGACCTCATTCGGTCCGGCCGCGCATCATTATCCCGGTATCCGCGCGGACCTGCCCGCAACCTATCTCGCCGACCAGCTGCCGAAAATGGCGAAGGCAATCGCCCATATACTTGATGATGGCGGCGTGACCGTGATCGGTGCGAGCTTTTCGATCGTCACCCACGCACCCGAAAATCTGTCGGTGCAGCAGCGCCTGCCGCATTGCGATGCCTTCGATCGCGGACGGATCGCACTGGTTCATTATCTCGCGCAGGACAATGCCGACGGCACCGCTTTCTTCCGCCATCGCTCGACCGGATTCGAGACGGTCGATCGGTCGCGCTCGACGATCTATCTCGACCAGCTCGATGCCGAATTGCGCCATGGCGGCCCGCCCGCGCCGGGTTACGTCACGGGCGATACGTCGTTGTTCGAGCGGATCGCGTTGGTCGAGGCGCGCTACAACCGGGCGGTGATCTATCCGAGCTGGCTGCTCCACAGCGGTGCGATCGGGCCGGACACCGATCTGTCATCGGATCCAGCGACCGGTCGATTGACCGTCACCGCTTTCCTGTCGGTCGGAGATGGGCATGGCTGATACGCGACGTACGTTGCTCAAGGGGATTGCGGGCACCGCCGCTGCGGCAATGATCGGTGGGCGCGCAACCGCCGCAGCGCGCGATCCCGATCTTGGCCCCAACGTGTTGATCGTCGATCCTGCAATGCCGCGCGCGGCGCTTCAGACCAGGCTCGATGCGATCTTCCAGCGGATGGAGCGAGCGCATTTTTCCGGCGAGCGCCACGCCATCCTGTTCAAGCCCGGCCGCTACGCCGCCGACATCAACATCGGTTTCTTCACCCAGGTCGCCGGGCTGGGGTTGCTGCCCGGCGACGCGACGATCGATGGGCATGTCCATGCCGAGGCCGATTGGGCGAAGGGCGTGGCGCTGGTCAATTTCTGGCGGGGTGTCGAAAATCTCGGCGTCCGCCCGCCCGACGGCCTGGATCGCTGGGCGGTGTCGCAGGCAGCGCCCTATCGCCGCGTCGACCTGAAGGGCGATCTTGCGCTCGACGATGGCGGCTGGTCGAGCGGCGGGTTCATGGCCGATTGCCGGGTCAGCGGCACGATCCGATCGGGCACCCAGCAGCAATGGTATACCCGGACCAGCACGATTGGCGGGTGGCAGGGGTCGAACTGGAACATGACGTTCGCCGGTGTCGAGGGTGCTCCCCCGACCGGCTTCCCCAAACCGCCCTACACCAATCTGCCCGACGTGCCGGTCGTGCGCGATAAGCCTTTCCTCCGTGTCGATAGCGCGGGCGGCTGGCAGGTGTTCGCTCCCGCACTGCGCCGCGATGCGCGCGGCCCGGGCTGGGCGAACGGCAGACCGTCAGGCAGGTCGATCCCGTTGTCCCGCTTCTTCATCGCGCGGCCCGGCATGCCGGCGCGACGGATCAATGCGGCGCTCGCCCAGGGGCGGCATTTGCTGCTCACGCCTGGAATCTATCCGCTCGCCGAACCGATCCGGGTGACGCGGGCGAACACGATATTGCTCGGCCTCGGGCTTGCGACCCTGCTCGCCGAACGCGGCAACGCGGTGATCGAGGTCGCCGACGTACCGGGCGTGTCGATCGCCGGCTTGCTGGTCGATGCCGGGCCCGCCCAATCGCCGGTGTTGGTCGAGGTCGGTCCACGCGGATCCGGCCGCGATCACCATGCCAATCCGACAGTCCTGTCCGATCTGTTCTTCCGCGTCGGCGGCGCGACGGTCGGGCGCGTGACGACCTGCCTCGAGATCAACAGCAACCATGTGATCGGCGACCATCTGTGGATCTGGCGCGCCGATCATGGCGACCGTGCGAGCGGGCGCGTCCATGTCGGCTGGGACGAGAGCATCGGCGAGTACGGCCTGGTCGTGAACGGCGACGACGTGACGATGCACGCGCTCTTCGTCGAGCATTTCCGCCGCTACAACACGCTATGGACCGGCGAGCGCGGACGGACCTGTTTCTACCAGAACGAATTGCCCTACGATCCGCCCAACCAGGCCGCTTATATGGCGGGCAAGCGGCGCGGCTGGGCGGCGTACAAGGTGGCCGACAAGGTGACCGATCATCGCGCGATCGCGCTCGGCATCTACGCCAATTTCACCGCCGATCCGTCGATCGTGCTCGACAGTGCGATCGAGGCGCCGCGCCGACCGGGTGTGCGGTTCGAGAACGTCACGACGATCTCGCTGGGCGGCGGCAAGGGGACCATTGCACATCTGGTCAACGACAGCGGCGCGGCGGCTACAAAAGGGGCGACCCGGCAAACGCTGGTCCGTTACCCTTAGCGCCGGCCACGCACGCCGAGCATCACCAGCCCGCCGCAGAAGGTAAGGCCAACCAACGTCATCATCACCGCCCCGAAGTCGCGTGGAGTTGCCAGGGCCCAGGTCAGCAGCGGGCCGAGCAGCGACGGCAGCGTATTGGTCAGGTTGAGGATGCCGAGGTCGCGGCCGCGATGCTGCGGATCGGGCAGCAATTGCATCGAGAAAGCGGCCTGGAGCGGCAGGAACACGCCGTAGCCGATCGCATAGCAGCCGAACGCGAACGCACCCGTGGTCCAGTCGCGCGCCAGCGCCATGCCGAGCAGCCCAGCAGCGGCGACCATCGCGGCGACGAGCAGGAACGGCTTGCGGCGGTCGAGGCGGTCGGAGACGCGGCCGACCAGCAACGCGATCGGCAGCGGCACGATGAACGCAATGGTCAGCAGATGTCCGACCCGCGTCGCCAGCGACGCCGGTGCGATCTCGGGGACGATGCTCTCGAAATAATAGAGCAGGTAGAGCTGCAGGATGACGCCGGAGACCTGGAACAGCAGGCGCGCCAGCCACGCCGCGGCGAGGTCGAGCCGGCGCATCTTCACCGTCTCGCGCGTCTGGCTCGCCTCGGCGACTATTGGCAGCGGATGCGCGCGGGTCAGCACCAACGGGATCATGCAGCTGGCAATGACCGCCACGACGATGCCGAAGCGCGCCCCTTCGCCGGCAAGTTCCAGCCCGACCACCGCCGCGAGCATTCCCGACGCCGCCGGATAAGCAAGCGACAGTAGCCCGCTGGTCACCCCCTTTTGCTCGTCGGGAATTTCATCGGCCATCACCGCAACCAGCGGCCCGAGCATCGCGTTGAGCGCGGCCTGGAAGAACACCACCGCGAGCACGATCGTCACCGGTGTCGTCGCGGCGGCGATCGCGGCATAGGACGCGGCCGTGCCCACCAACCCGGCTGCAACCCATTGACGGCGTCCGCGCCCGGCCGCCACCGATCGATCGCTCAGCCAGCCGAACAGGATGTTGGACAGGCTCGCCGCGATCGCTCCCGCGATCACCGTCGTGGTCAGCACGCTGATCCGCGCATCGCCGGCAATCGCCTCGATCTTCATCGGCAGCAGCAGGGTGAGCAGCGGCAGGAAGCCGATCACGCCGCCGGCATTGGCCAGGGCATAGACCAGCAGGAACCAGATCGGGCGTGGCCCGGGCATGGCGCGGGCAGGTTCCAGGGGTTGGGCGAGCGATGACATCGGCAGGATTGCGATCCTGCCGTGCCGGGCGACGATCGGCAATCCGCTTACGGTTTCATCGTCGCCGGCGCGATCCTGACGGTCGACACCCGGCTGCGGTCGATAGCGTCGCGCGCGAGCGCCACGCGATACGCCCCGCCGGCGATCCGCCAGCCCGGCAGCTTCACATCGTAGTCGGCCAGGATGCGCGGTTCGGCGGTCAGCGTGACGCGGCGTACTTCGCCGGGTTTCAACGTCACGCGCGTGAAGGCGGCGAGCCGCATCGGCTTGTCCGAGCCGGCGCGGGCGACATAGACCTGCGGCACCTCGGCGCCGGCGGTCCTGCCGGTGTTGACCACGTCGAACGAGACGGTGACCGTCTTGCCACCGGTGAAGATCGGTTTGCGGTAAGTGAAATTGGTATAGCTCAGCCCGTAGCCGAACGCGAAGAGCGGCTGCCGCTTCATCCGCTCATACCAGCGATAGCCGACGTCCGACCCTTCGACATAATCGATCGGGTAGGTCTTGAGCTTGTAATTTCCCGCCTTGGCGGGATCGGCTGCCGCTTGTGCCTCGAGCGAATTGAGCGTGTCGAGCCCGATCGGGGCCGCGCGCGGCGCCTGCGATTCGGCGATCGGAAAGGTGATCGGCAGGCGGCCTGACGGATTGACCTGCCCGATCAGGATATTGGCGATCGCCTCGCCGCCGCGCTGGCCTGGATACCAGGCCTCGATCACCGCGGGGACGCGCGCGAGCCAGGGCATCGTCACCGGCCCGCCGGTCTCGAGCACGACGGCAGTCTTCGGCTGTGCGGCGGCGACCGCATCGATCAGGGCATTCTGGCCATCGGGGAGCGAGAGGTCGGCGACGTCCTGCGCTTCGGTGGTCCATTGCGTCGCGAAGACGATCGCGAGGTCGGCATTGCGTGCGGCAGCCACGGCGGCAGCCGGGTCGCGTCCGTCGACATAAGTGATCGTCGCACCGGGCAGCGCGGCCTGCAGCGCCTTGAGCGGCGAGGAGGCGTGCCAGGTGGTGCGCGCGAACGACGAAGCCGCGCCGGACTTGAGCGGAATCTCGACCGGGGCGCCACCGACCGAGCGGACCTGGCTCGACCCGCCGCCCGACAGCACGCCGACATCGGCATGTCCGCCGATCACGACGATGCGCTTCACGTTGCGCGCCAGCGGTAGCAGGCTGCCCTGGTTCTTGAGCAACACGATTCCCGCCTCGGCGGCGCGCTGGGCGACGTCGGCGTTGCGTGCATAGGGGATCGGGTTGAGCGTTCCGGGCACCGGATTGTCGAACAGCCCGGTCTCGATCAGCCCGGTCAGATAGCGCGTGACCATGTCGTCGATCCGCGCAATCGACACCTTGCCGCTCGCGACATCGGCCTTGAGATCGTCGCCGAAGAAGATCTTGCGGTCGAGCTCCTGTCCCGATTGCTGGTCGAGCCCGGCATTGGCGGCCTTGGCGGTCGAATGGACCGCCCCCCAATCGGACATCACCCAGCCCTTGTAACCCCAGTCGCGCTTCAGCACCTGGTTGAGCAGGAAGTCGTTCTCGCAGGCATAGTCGCCATTGACCTTGTTGTAGGCGCACATCACCGAGCCTGGCTTGCCCTTCTCGATCGCGATCTGGAACGCGAGCAGGTCGCTCTCACGCAAGGCGGCCTCGTCGATCCGTCCGTCGGCGACCATCCGGCCGGTTTCCTGCGAATTGAGCGCGAAATGCTTGATCGTCGAGACGATGCGGTTCGACTGCACGCCCTGGATGTGCGCGCCGCCCATCTCGCCCGCAAGCAAGGGATCCTCGCCGAGATATTCGAAATTGCGCCCGTTATAGGGATCGCGCGTCAGGTTGATCCCGCCCGCGAGCAGGACGTTGAAGCGCTTGGCGCGTGCTTCCGAGCCGATCATCGCGCCACCTGCTCGGGCGATCGCCGGGTCGAAGGTCGCGGCTGTTGCCAGGCTCGACGGCAAGGCGGTCGCCACGTCGCCCTTGCGCTGCTCGACCTGGTTGGCGACGCCGAGCGACGCATCGCTTTCGCGGATCAGCGGCACGCCCAGCCGCGCAATGCCGTCGATATGGCCGGCCGAGGGAATCAGCTCGTTGCTGGTCTTGCCGCGCGCCATTGGCGGGAAGAGGCCGTGGAGCAGCCCGATCTTCTCGTCGAGTGTCATCCTGGCGACGATCGCCGCGGCACGCGTGCGGGCGTCGGTAGCGGGACGAGCAGCCTGACGCGCGGGGAGCGACTGCGCACCGGCCATGGCGAGGAGCGACGCGCCGATCAGCGCCGCAGCAATCCGTTTCGTCATCGCTCTCCCTTTCGCCGTCGTCCGCGGCAGTAATTGCATACCGCGATTGACAGCGGTTGCCTTAGGAGAGCATAGTTTGTGAACGTTCTCAACCGATTTGATCCGAGCCCCAAGGGCTTGACAGATTTATTGAGAACGCTCACTGTGAACGTTCTCAATAAAAGCGCGGCGATGATCGCGCTACAAGGGAAGGGGAAGACTGGATGCGCAGCGTCAAGGCTGGCTCACTCAAGCAGCTGTTCGTTGGTGTTTCGGCCCTCGCGCTGATCGGCGCGCCGGGCATTGCCTATGCTCAAGACACCGGCGGCACCCCGCCAGCCACTCCCGATTCGAGCGCGTCTTCCAGCGACGACATCGTCATCTCGGGCATCCGTGCCTCGCTGAAGCGGTCGATGGACCTCAAGCGCGACGCACAGGGTGTGGTCGATGCGATTTCCGCGGAGGATATCGGCAAATTCCCCGACACCAACCTTGCCGAATCGCTCCAGCGCATCACCGGCGTGTCGATCGACCGGTCGAACGGCGAAGGCCAGTTCGTCACTGTCCGCGGCTTCGGTCCCGAATATAATCTCGTCGTCCTCAATGGCCGCCAGATGCCGACCTCGTATCTCGGCGACGGCCTGAGCGCGCCGGGCTCGCGCAATTTCGATTTCTCGAATCTCGCGTCCGAAGGCGTTGCCTCGCTCGAGATCTACAAATCGGGTCGCGCCACGGTGCCATCGGGCGGTATCGGCTCGACCATCATCATCCGTACCCCGCGGCCGTTCGACAAACCGGGCCTGCGTGGCTCGATCTCGGTCAAGGGCGTCTACGACACGTCGCAGAACGGCAAGACCGACGTCACGCCCGAAGTGTCGGGCATCCTCAGCGACACGTTCGCCGACGGCAAGATCGGCATCCTGTTCACCGGCTCGTACCAGAAGCGCAATTCGAGCGCGAACCAGGCCAATGTCGGCTGGCGCGACGGCTATCTGGGGTCGGAGAACAATTGGGGGTCGCTCGCGCAGCCCGGCAGCCCCGCGATCCCCAATGGTCCGAATCCTGCGAACATCACAAACCGGCCAAAGCCCGGCGACGTGTACGAAGTGCCGCAGAACGCGTCGTACGACCTCAACGACATCAAGCGCGAGCGGATCAACGGCCAGCTGGTGCTGCAATTCCGCCCGATCGAGTCGCTGACCGCGACCTTCGACTATACCTATTCGCGGAACACCGTCGAAACGCGGAATGCCAATGTCGGCATCTGGTTCAACTTCAACGACACATCGAGTTCGTGGACCGACGGGCCGGTCGCCGGCCCGATCTTCTACACCGAGCGCTTCAAGGAGAGCGAAGGCAAGGACCTGTCCTATTCGAGCGCGCTGACCTCGAGCCGCAGCGAGAACAAGTCGATTGGCGGCAATCTCGTGTGGAAGGCGCCGGGCGGCGTGACGATCGAGTTCGACGCGCACCATTCGACCGCCGTGTCGAAGCCGAACAACGTCTATGGCAACAGCGTTTCGCTCGGCACCGCGATCTTCGGCATCCAGAGCCAGTCGATCAATTTCGACAATGACTTCCCGGTCATCTCGGTCAACATGTATCCGGCGAGCGACCGCCTCAACAAGGCGCTCATCACGCCGACCGGCAACGCGTTCCGCAATTCGTACTTCAACGACCGCATCAACCAGTTCCAGCTCAAGGGCAATTACGAGCACGACACCGGCTTCTTCCAGTCGCTCGATTTCGGCCTGGCCTATACCGACAACAAGGTACGGTCGGCCTATAGCGTGCTGCAGAACGACACTTGGGGCGGGCTGCCCAACGGCGCAGCGACGGTGCCCGACGACATCTTCAACCTGGTCACCGTGCCCGACAAGTTCAGCGGTATTCCGGGTGCCAGCGCGGCGGGGGTGATCCCGTCATTCTACAACTACAATTTCGAGAAACTCGTCTCGATCCTCGACAATGCCTACAAGATTTGCGGCGGTGACGGGAACTGCCTGAATCCGTTCACGACGGATCGCCGTATCAACGAAAAGACGATGTCGGCCTATTTGCAGTTCACCGGCCGGTTCGAAGCCTTCACGCGGCCCGGTCACCTGATCGCCGGCCTCCGCTATGAGAATACCGTGATCAAATCGTCGGCGCTGGTGCCGATCCCGGTCGGGAGCCGTCAGAATTCGGCGAACGAATTCAACGTGCTCTATGCGTCGCAGAACAGCTTCACGACCTTCTCCGGGTCCTATGGCGAATGGCTGCCGTCGGTCGACCTCGACTTCGCGCCGCTGAAGAACGTCAAGCTGCGCGCGTCGTACAGCCACACGATTACCCGCGCCGATTATGGCGCACTGCAGGGCGGCCGCTCGCTCGACCAGCTGTTCCGCATCGGCGGCGGCACGGGCTCGCAGGGCAATCCGGGGCTGGTCCCGTACAAGTCGAAGAACATCGATCTGTCGGCCGAATGGTATTACAAGTCGGACAGCTATCTCTCGATCGGCTTCTTCCACAAGAACGTGTCCAACTATATCGGCACGACGCAGGTCACGACGACGGTCCCTTCAGTCGTCAATCCTGCGCTCGGGCCGCGCTATGCGGCGGCGCTCGCAGCGCTCGGGGCCAACGCGACCTATGCCCAGATCGCGAACTACATTTCGGTCAATTATCCCGGGACGGTGACGCCGGACGGCTTCATCATCGGTCAACCCAATGATCCATTGGTGCCGTTCGTGATCTCGCAGCCGTACAACAGCAAGGATACGGCGACGATCAACGGGTTCGAATTCGCGATCCAGCACACCTTCTGGAACACGGGCTTCGGCACGATCCTCAACTACACGATCGTCAACTCGAACCGCGACTATAACAACGCGCTGCCCGCCAGCATCTCGCAATTCGCGGTCAACGGCGTGTCGAACAGCGCCAATGCGGTCCTGTTCTACGACAAGAACGGATTGCAGGCCCGCGTTGCGTATAACTGGCGCGACAAGTTCCTTGCCGGCGGCGGCACCAACCCGTTCTACACCGAGGCTTATGGCCAGGTCGACGCGAGCGCGAGCTACGAGTTCGTGAAGGGCCTGACAGTCTTCGCAGAAGGCATCAATTTGACTGGCGCTGACCGGCGTGGCCATCGCCGCTCGGAGCGCAACGTGACGTTCGTTGCGAAGCAGGACGCGCGTTATGCCGCCGGTGTCAGATTCGCCTTCTGATCAGTCCTCCCTGATCAAGGCGCTGCCTGGAGCCACCCGCCCTCGGGCGGGTGGCTTTCTTTTCCAGCCGGTGGCAGGTCGTCGCGAAAGGCTAATCGAGAAACGCGCGTGGAAACGGTCGTGAACAGGATAGTGATCGTCGGCGGCGGGACCGCCGGCTGGCTCGCTGCCTGCATGATCGCCGCGAGCGCCGATCCGGCGGCCGACCATCCTCTCGACGTCACCTTGATCGAATCCCCCGACATCCCGACCATCGGGGTCGGCGAGGGCACCTGGCCGACGATGCGCAGCACGCTCGGGCGGATCGGAATCCCGGAAAGCGATTTCCTGACCGGCTGCGACGCCTCGTTCAAACAGGGGTCGCGGTTCGACGGCTGGCTGACCGGCGAACCGGGCGATCATTATTACCATCCCTTCACCCCGCCGGTCGCGGCCGAGCCGCGCGATCTCGTCGCCGCGTGGCAATGCGCGCCGGATCGCGCCTTCGCCGAGGCGGTCGGGCCGCAGCCGGCGATATGCGGGCGCGACCTTGCTCCGCGACAGCGGGCGATGCCGGATTATGCCGGGGCATTGAACTATGCGTATCACCTCGATGCCGGGAAGCTGGCGGCGTTGCTGGCAACGCACGGACGCGACCGGCTGGGCGTGAAGCATATCCGCGACCATGTCACCTGGGTCGAGCATGCCGGGGATGGCGACGTAGCCGCCGTGGCGACGCGTGAAAACGGACGGGTCGCGGGCGATCTGTTCGTCGATTGCACCGGCCATGCCGCCTTGCTGATCGGCGGGCGGTTCGGCGTGCCGGTGATCGATCGCGGCGGTGAGTTGTTCAACGATCGCGCGCTCGCGGTGCAGGTGCCGGTCGCGCCCGACAGCGCGATCGGTTCGCAGACCAACGCCACCGCGCACGCGGCGGGCTGGATCTGGGATATCGGGCTGCCCACGCGGCGCGGGGTCGGCTGCGTCTACTCGTCGCGCCACGCCGGCGACGATGAAGCTGCGGCCACGCTCGAGGCCTATCTGCGCCGCACCACGCCCGGACTTGCCGAGGCACCGTCGTATCGGCTGCTGTCGTTCGCCTCGGGGCATCGCGAGCGCTTCTGGGAACGCAATTGCGTCGCGATCGGCCTGTCCGCTGGGTTCCTCGAGCCGCTCGAAGCATCGGCGATCGTGCTGATCGAATTGTCGCTGACGGCGTTGCTCGACAGTTTCCCCGTCACCCGCACGGTGATGGACAAGCATGCCGCGCGCTACAACGAGCTGTTCCGCTATCGCTGGGACCGCATCGTCGAATTCCTCAAGCTGCACTATGTGTTGAGCCGTCGCGACGAACCCTATTGGCGCGACCATCGCGATCCCGCGACCATGCCCGCACGGCTCCGCGACCTGCTCGATCTGTGGCGTTACCAGCCGCCCTCGACCGCCGATTTCGGCGCGATCGATGAGATATTTCCGGCGGCGAGCTATCAATATGTCCTGTACGGCATGGGCTTCGCCCCGCCCCTGCCGGGACCGCTACGCGCCGGGCCGGTCGAGGCGGTTGCGCTCCAGCTCGACCAGGCGCATCACCGCGGGCGGGCGCTTGCGGCGGGGCTACCCACCAATCGAGCCTATCTCGACGCGCTGGCGTCGCTGTCCGCTCCCGCTCTGGAACTGAATTCCTGACATGCCCGATTCCGCGATCCTGACTGTCGACGACCATCGTGACTTGCGCGTCCGCACCGATCATGGACCCGATCTGGGCGACGCGGTGATGTGCGCCCTGGTCATGCCCGACGAGTTCCGTCGTGTGCAGCAGGACTATCCGATCCTGTTCCGGCTCGATGCCGAGCGCGACCATTTCACCGCGCTGGCGATGTTCGGGTTCGAGAATGGCGAGAATCTGTTCCTCGACGGCAGGCGCTGGGATGCCGGCTATCGTCCGCTCGCGCTCGACATCCAGCCTTTCCTGATCGGCGGGTCGGCCGAGGACGATGCACCCCGGCAGGTCCATATCGACCTCGCCTCGCCGCGCATCGCTGCGGGGGAGGGCATGCGCGTGTTCGACGAGGACGGGCGCCCGACGCCCTATCTCGAAGGCATGGTCGACAAGCTCGGCGCGCTCGACGCGGGGTATCGCGGCAGCGGCGCCTTCTTCGCCGCTCTCCGCCGCCATCACTTGCTCGAGCCGCTCGCGCTCGAGATCACGCTCGAGGACGGGTCGACCAATCGTCTGGTCGGGTTCCACGTGATCGACGAGGCGAAGCTGGAGGCGCTCGATGGGGTGGTCCTGGGCGAACTGCACGAGGCGGGGCAGTTGATGCCGATCTTCATGGCGGTGGCATCGCTCGGACGGATCACCGATCTCATCGCGCGCAAGAACAAGCGTAACGGCCATGGCTGAGGCCGATCCCGGCATCTTCGATACGATCGCCCCGATTCCCGAGGTCGCAATCGGCGATGCGGCCGATCTCGACCGCCTGTTGCGCGAAACCGATACGCCGTTCGTCGTGCGTGGGCTGGTAGCGGATTGGCCGCTGGTCGAGGCGGGGCGTCGGTCGGGCCGGGAAGCGCGCGCCTATCTGCTCGGCCGCCGCCGCGATCGTCCCTTCACCGTCTCGGTGGGCGAGCCGGCCAGCGACGGGCGGCTGTTCTACGATGACGCGATGGGGATGAACTTCCGCACGATGCGTGCGAAACTTCCCGAGATTTTCGCCAAGATCGACGAAGTCGAGGCGACCGATGCGGCGCTGCCGATCTATCTCGCCTCGATCGATGTGCACGAATTTTTCGACGGATTGCACAAGGCCAACCATGTCGAGCTCGGCGGTCGCGAATGCCTTGCCAGCATCTGGATGGGCACGCGTACCCGGATCGCAGCGCATAACGACGTGCCCGACAATCTGGCTTGCGTCGCAGTCGGCCGGCGGCGCTTCACGCTTTTCCCGCGCGCGCAGTTCCGCAATCTCTATCTAGGGCCGGTCGACAACACCCCGGCCGGCCGCGCGGTCAGCATGGTCGATTTCCATAACCCCGATTTCGCGACGCATCCGCGTTTCCGCGAGGCACTCCAGCATGCCCAGGTCGCCGAGCTCGAGGCGGGGGACGCGCTCTACATCCCGGCGCTCTGGTGGCATCACGTCGAGGGGCTCGAGCCGTTCAACGTGCTGATCAATTACTGGTGGCGCGAGACGCCGCGCTGGCTCGGCCAGCCGCAGGACGCGCTCAACCATGCAATGCTCGCGATCCGCGATCTTCCCGAGGACCAGAAACAGCACTGGCGCGATATGTTCGATTATTACATTTTTGGCAGCGGTGATGAGGTCACGGCGCATATTCCCGAAACAGGCCGCAGCGTGCTCGGCCCGCTGACTCCCGACATTGCCGGCCGCTTGCGCGCCTATCTGCTCAGGCAGCTCAGCCAATGAGCAGCGAATGGCATCCGCGCCGGATCGTCGTTGCCGGCGGTGGTACCGCGGGCTGGATGGCGGCCGCGGCGATCGCCCGGACGATGGGGCGCACGGTCGACCTGACTCTGGTCGAATCCGAAGCGATCGGCACGATCGGCGTAGGCGAATCGACGATCCCGCCACTGATCACCTTCAACCGCCTGCTCGGCATCAACGAGGCCGAGTTCATGCGCGCCACCCAGGCGACGTTCAAGCTCGGCATCCTGTTCGACGACTGGAAGAACCTGGGCGATCGCTATTTCCATTCGTTCGGACTGACCGGCAAGGATCACTGGTCCGCCGGCTTCCAGCATTTCTGGCTGTACGGGCGCGAAAAGGGCCACGACCAGTCCTATGACGATTACTGCCTGGAGCTCGTCGCCGCGCTGCAGGGCAAGTTCGCGCATTTGCCCGACGACGCGATGAACTACGCCTATCAGCTCGATTCCGGGCTCTATGCGAAGTTCCTGCGCGCCATGGCCGAGGGCGATGGGGCGAAGCGCGTCGAGGGCAAGATCGCGCAGGTCGAATTGCATGGCGAGAGTGGCGATATCGCTGCTTTGGTCCTCGACTCCGGGCAACGGATCGAAGGCGACCTGTTCCTCGATTGCACCGGCTTCCGCGCCTTGCTGATCGAACAGCATCTTCATGCCGGGTTCGACGACTGGACGCACTATCTGCCCTGCGATGCGGCGATCGCGATCCAGACCGAGAATGTCGGTCCGCCAGTTCCCTATACCCGTGCGATGGCGCACGACGCCGGCTGGCAATGGCGCATCCCGCTTCAGCATCGCAGCGGCAATGGCCTGGTCTATTGCAGCCGTTATCTCAGCCGCGACGACGCGCTCGATCGGCTGCTCGGCAATATCGAGGGGCAGACGCTGACCGAGCCCAATTTCCTCCGCTTCACCGGCGGCGTGCGTCGCCACCAATGGCTGCGCAATTGCGTGGCGATCGGGCTGTCGGGCGGGTTCATGGAGCCGCTCGAATCGACCAGCATCCACCTGATCCAGCGCGCGGTGCTGCGGCTGATCCGGATGATGCCGCAGGGCGAGATTTCCCCACGTGACATCAAGGAATTCAACGACCAGCAGAATGAGGACATGCTCCAGATCCGCGATTTCCTGGTGCTCCACTACAAGGCGACCGAGCGGCGCGATTCGCCCTTCTGGCGCTATTGCGCGGCGATGCCGATCCCCGACACGCTGGCGCAGAAGATCGAGTTGTTCCGTGAGACCGGCCGCGTGTTCCGCAAGCATGAGGAATTGTTCGCCGAGAACAGCTGGATCCAGGTGATGATGGGTCAGGGGATCATGCCGCGCGCCTATCACCCGATCGCCGCCAAATTGCGCGACGACGAGCTCGAGAAACTGCTCGGCTCGCTTCGCGACAATGTGTCGCGCACGGTGGCGTCGCTTCCCGAGCATGGCGCCTATGTCGCACGCTATTGCGGGGCGAAGGCGCCCGCCCAGCCGGCGATGGCGAACTGATGGCTCGGCGCCGCCAGTCGGTCACGATCAAGCACGTCGCCGCCGATGCCGGGGTGTCGCTGCAGACGGTCAGCCGGGTCATCAACAAGGAACCCAATGTCCGGCCCGAAATGGCCCAGCGCGTCCAGGAATCGATCGAGAAACTGGGATACGTCCCGTCGATAGCGGCGCAGCGGATGGGCGGATCGCGCTCCTATCTGATCCTCGCGCTCAACGACCGCGAGCGCACGATCGAGGGCTGGCGCTCGCGCGAAGGAACCGACTGGGTCGACCAGATGCTGCTCGGCGGGATGCTGACCTGCGCCAAGCACGGCTATCGCATGATCGTCGAGCTGATCGACACGCATAGCGATCATATCGAGCGTGAATTGCAGGCGGCCATCGCGGCGCTGCAGCCCGATGGCGTGATCCTGACCCCGCCGCATTCGGAAAATCCGCTGATCATCGACCTGCTGGTCCACTACGGCATCAGTTTCGCGCGGATCGGTTCGCTCAAGCCCGGCCCGGGCTTCGCGCTGACGATGGACGACGAGCGTGCGGCGCGGCTTGCCACCGAGCATCTCGCCGGACTCGGGCACAAGAGGATCGGTTTCATCGCCGGCTCGCTCGAATATGAGTTGAGCGAATGGCGCGTCGATGGCTGGCGCGAAGCGATGGCGGCGGCGGGTCTGCCGACCGACGGGCTGCTCGCCCAGGGCGATTTCAGTTACGGCTCGGGCAAGGAGGCAGCGGCGCAGCTGCTCGACAGTGGCGCCACCGCGATCATCGCGAGCAACGACCAGATGGCGCTGGCGACGCTCGAGGTCGGGCGCGACCGCGGATTGGCCGTTCCCGACGATCTGTCGGTGGTCAGCTTCGACGACACGCCGATCGTGCGCTTCACGCATCCACCGCTGACGGCGGTGGTCCAGCCCATCGCCGAAGTCTCGGCGCGGGCGGTCGAACTGATCATCGCGGAGAAGTCAGGCAAGCCGCCGCCTGCCGACAAGCCGACCGTCGTCCCGGCCGCGCTCGCGCTACGCGCGTCGACCGCCGCGCCACGTTAGGCTTCGGTCGACGCGGTCGTCCAACCGAGCTGGGGGATCGTCACCGAGCGCCGGCCGGCAAGGTCTGTGCGCGTGACGATGATGTCGCGGTCTTCCATGTATGACAGCACCCGGCGCGCGCGGCCCAGCGAGCTGGTGCCGTAGATCCGCGCAACCTGGTCGTCGCTTGGGCAAGGTTCGCCTTCGCGCGCGGCGCGGGCAATCAACAGGAACGCACCGAGCATCTCGTCGGGCACTTGCGACCCGACGGCGAGCGCCTGCCCCCATTCGTCGGTCTCGAAAATGCCTGCGCGTGCAGCGGCGAGGCGGCGTGCGAAGCCCGAGGGCTCGAGCGGAATACGGCGCAGGCCGGCCATGCGACAGCGGACCTGGAAATCCTGGAACAGCGCAGGCGCCGGGCGAAGTGCGCCGTCGGGATCGTCGGCGATACCGCGTAGAGCCTCGGCCATCACGGCCTCGGCATCGACAGGCTCGAGGTCGAGCGTCTCGGCTACCTGTTCGGTCGAATGCCCAAAGGATTCGAGCAATTCGGCTGCCGGCCGCGGTTTCGGCATCGGGATGGGCGGGGGCGGCGCGCGTTCCTCGACCGGCGCCAGGATGAAGCCGCGCATGTCGGATTCGGGGTCGCGATCGGGCAGGGGGACGAGCGAGGGGCTCGAGCTGCGCGCGCTGGTCTCGACCGCACCGATCCGGATGGTCACCGGGCGCCGCGCCACCGCTGGCCCCAGGCCGAGGAAGCTGCCGCGCGGCAAGTCGCGGATCGTCTCGGCCTGGCGCCGCTCCATGCCGAGCAGATCGGCGGCGCGCGCCATGTCGATATCGAGGAAGGTGCGGCCCATCAGGAAGTTCGAGGCCTCGGCGGCGACGTTCTTCGACAACTTGGCGAGGCGCTGGGTCGCGATGATCCCGGCAAGGCCACGCTTGCGCCCGCGCGACATCAGATTGGTCGTTGCCGACAACGAGGCGCGGCGGATTTCCTCCGAAACTTCGGCGCCGGCGGCAGGCGCGAAGATCTGGGCCTCGTCAAGCACCACCAGGGCGGGATACCAATGCTCGCGCGGGGCATCGAACAGCGCCGACAGGAAAGCGGCGGCGCAGCGCATCTGCCCTTCCATCTCGAGCCCTTCGAGGCTGAGGACGACCGACGTGCGATGCTCACGGCAGCGTTCGGCGAAGCGCACGATCTCGGCGACCGAATAGTCATTCGCCTCGATCGCGATATGTCCATAGGCCGACAGCGTGACGAAATCGCCTTCGGGATCGATCACGACCTGCTGCACCTGACGCGCGCTGCCTTCGAGCAGGCGACGCAGCAGATGCGACTTGCCCGAGCCCGAATTGCCCTGAACGAGCAGCCGCGTCGCGAGCAGCTCCTCCAGGTCGATGCAGGCCGGGCGCCCGCTCGAATCGATCCCCATGTCGATTTGGAAAGTCATTGCCGCACCTGAATCGCAACTCGCGCGGCGCGGCAAGACTCCAGGGTCAAAAAGCTGCGGATAGTCGTTCCGCGGCGGTCACGATGTCTGGCTCCAGCCACCTGCCAGCGCGCGGAATACGTCGATCTGGGCGTCGGCGATGGTTGCGTCCTGAGCGGCGAGCGCCGCCTCGGTCTCGGCATAGGTACGTTCGGCGTCGAGCCAGGCAAGCGAATCGATCGCGCCTTCGCGCTGCTGCGCGCGGGTGATCGTCGCGGCGCGGAGCGCCTCGTCGCGCGCGGCCTTGAGCGCGGTGCGGCGATCGAGCGCCTTTGCGTAGAAATTGAGCGACGTCTCGGTCTCCTCGAGCGCGCGCAGGATTGTGCCGTCGAAGGTGGCGAGCGAAGCCTGGGTGTCGGCTTTTGCCGCTGCGATCTTGGCGCGCGCGCCTTCCTGGTTGGGAAAGGCCCAGCTGATCAGCGGGCCGAGCAGCCAGCGCAGCGGCCCGCCGCCGAACACGTCGCCGATATTGGGTCCCGTCGACCCGATCGACGCGCCCAGCGAGATGTGCGGGTAGAGGTCGGCGGTCGCCACTCCGATCCGCGCGGTGTCGGCGGCGAGCCGGCGCTCGGCGGCGCGGACATCGGGGCGGCGCTTGAGCAACGCGGCGCCGTCGCCGACCGGGATCGGTTGGGTGATTTCGAGACCGACATTGCGGTCCCCTGCATTGGCCGGGAGGTCCGCGGGTGCGCGACCGGTCAGCGTCGCCAGGCGGAACAACGCGGCCTGGCGATCGGCTTCGAGCGCCGGGATGTCGGCAGCGCGCTGCTGGCGGAGAGTCGCGATGCGCGACACGTCGAGCTGGGTTGCCAGGCCAGCATCGTGGCGGCGCTGGGTGAGCAGCAGCGACTTGTCGAGCAGGTCGACGATCTGCTGCGCGACCTTCAACCGCGCGGCGCCCGATGCGGCATCGGCATAGGCGCGGGTGGTGTCGGCGACGACCGCGACGCGGACCGCGTCGGCATCGGCCGCGGCGGCTGCCTCATCGCCGCGCGCCGCCTCGATCCCGCGGCTGACACGGCCAAACAGATCGACCTCGTACGAGACGCTCAGGCCGGTATCGATCGACCAATCCTCGCGCGGCGCACCGGGGCCGCGCTGGCTTTCGGGCAGGCGGCCATAGGTCGCCCCGGCATTGATTCCGGTCGACGGCAACCGGTCGCTGCGCGCACCGCGCAAGGAGGCTCGTGCGCGCTCGAGATGCGCGACGGCGACGCGGATGTCGGTATTGGCCTTGAGCGCGTCGGCGATCAGGCCATCAAGGGCCGGGTCCCGATAGAGCCGCCACCAATTCTCGGCGACCGGATCGGTGCTGAGCGCCGGCGAACTGGTCGAAACGAATGGCCCGGCGGCGGTCGGTGGGGTCACCGGCGCGACATAGTTGGGGCCGGCTGCGCAGGCGGCGAGCGCCAGCGCGGACACGGTCGGGAGCAGGAAACGACGCATCTGGAAAGCTCCTTATTCGGCCGGCTGCAGCGCGCCGGGCGCGGCATCCGGGCGGGCGCCGCGCAGGCGGGCGAGACGATCGCCCAAAGCGCGGCACACGACATAGAAGGTTGGCGTGAACAGCAGGCCGAACGCGGTCACGCCGATCATCCCGAAGAACACCGCGGTACCGAGCGCCTGGCGGAGCTCCGATCCCGCGCCGCTCGCGATCAGCAGCGGCACCGTGCCGAGGATGAAGGCGAAGCTGGTCATCAGGATCGGCCGCAACCGGGTCTGCGCTGCGCGGATCGCGGCGCGTGCCGGGGACAGGCCGTCCTGCTCCTCGCCCTGCTTGGCGAACTCGACGATCAGGATCGCGTTTTTTGCTGCCAGTGCAATCAGTACTACGAGACCGATCTGGGTCAGGACGTTATTGTCCATTCCCCGCAAGTTCACGCCGATCATCGCCGCCAACAGGCACATCGGGACGATCAGGATGATCGACAGCGGCAGGACGAGACTTTCGTACTGTGCTGCCAGCACCAGGAAGACGAACACCACCGCGAGCGCGAAGACGATTCCGGCCGTGCTGCCGGCAGCCTTCTGCTGGAAGGCGATCCCGGTCCATTCGGTACCGTAATCGGCGGGCAGATTGGTTTCGGCGAGCTTCTCCATCGTCTTGAGCGACTGGCCCGACGAGAAACCGGGGGCTGTGTCGCCATCGACCTCGACCGCGGGGAAGAGGTTGTAGCGGGTGACGCGATACGGCCCGGTCTTGTCGCTGAAGTTCGCGACCGATCCGATCGGCACCATCTCGCCCGAGGTCGAGCGAGTCTTGAGGTTGGCGATGTCGGCGACGGTCGCACGGAACGGCGCGTCGGCCTGCGCGGTGACGCGATAGGTGCGTCCGAGCAGGTTGAAGTCGTTGACATAGGCCGAACCGAGATAGACGTTGAGCGCCTCGAACACCTTTTCCGGGGGCACGCCCAGCATATCGGCCTTGGCGCGGTCGATATCGGCGTACACGCGCGGCGTACCGGTGTCGAAGAAGCTGTAGATCTGCTGCAGGCCCGGGGTCTGGTTGGCCTTGCCGATCAGCCCGAACGATTTCTGGGCAAGGTCGGCAAAGCCATGGCCGCCGCGATCCTGCACGATCATGCGATAGCCGCCGGCCGAGCCGATCCCCTGGATCAGCGGCGGGGGCACGATCAGCAACCGTGCCTCGTTGATGTC
>FTCZ01001904.1_pt1 | contig 47891 bp, 39 predicted proteins | sample 1658871 | NCBI WGS metagenome assembly FTCZ01 (sample SAMEA3914864, study PRJEB12502) | metagenome | biome: forest; material: soil | place: USA | collected 2012-03-12 | depth 0.3 m | reverse complement strand
TGGCGCATTGTTGAGCGAGATCCAAAAGGCGGCCTTGAAATCAGGCGCGCCATTCCTCGCACCGGACACGACTCTCGCAAATGCCCATGCCCGCTGGATTGAGGCGTTCAACGCGATGTCGCGTTTGACGGCCTTGGATCGCGCCTTGAATTCTGCCTACGACCAGGTCGGGACAGAATTTTTTACGCGGCTCAAGCTGGAACGTGATTCCCTGCGGCGGTCCTTGAGAAGCGGACAGATATGGCAGGATGAGGCAAAGAAGGCTTGAAGCGTATGCTTAAGGCTTCGTTGAGGAAAATCCTGGAATAAACGGCTGGGCAATGGCCCACGGTTTGCTGGAAGCAGGCCGATTAGCGGAGAGCTAGATGCAAGCAAGTAAGCTTATGGGTGGCAATCGATGAGCGCGGCGACCGAAAAACCCGAAGCGGATGCCCCGAGCGACGGCCCATTGCTCGATTTGACCGATAGCGCGGTCAAGAAATTCATCAAGGCCGCCAAGGCGCGCGGCTACGTCACCATGGACGAGCTCAACAAGGTCCTGCCTTCGGAGGAATTTACCTCCGAGCAGATCGAAGACACGCTGGCCATGCTGACCGAAATGGGCGTCAACGTCATCGAGTCGGAAGAAGATGCGTCCGAAGGCGGCGAAGTCGCCGTGCGCGAGGAGGCCGGCGCGCTGGCCGAAACCGCCAAGACGTCGAACTACGACCGCACCGACGACCCCGTGCGCATGTACCTGCGCGAAATGGGATCGGTCGAGCTGTTGTCGCGCGAGGGCGAAATCGCCATCGCCAAGCGCATCGAGGCCGGCCGCGACACCATGATCCGCGGCCTGTGCGAAAGTGCGCTGACCTTCGAAGCCATCATGGTATGGCGCGAGGAACTGGGCTCCGGCCGCATCCTGCTGCGCGAAATCATCGACCTGGAAGGCACCTATGGCGGCGGTCCGTCGGAAGGCCCGCCTCCGGGTGCGCTCGACGGCTCGGAAGAGGGCGACGAGGAAGCGGCGGACGACGGCGTCATCGCGCTGCGTGCGCCCGCGCCGGTCGTCAAGGCGCCGGAACCGAAGCCCGAGCCCAAACCTGAACCCGTCGTCGAGGCCAAGAAGCCGGAGCCCGTGGCCAAGAAGGTCAAGTCGGGCGACGACGATGACGATGACGACGATTACGTCCCGATGGACGAGGAAGAGAAGAAGCCCGAAGCCGCCGAAGAGGAGGAAGAGGACGACTTCGACGACGGCGCCGGTCCGTCGGTCTCGGCCATGGAATCGGAACTGCGCGAAGGCGTCATGGCGACGCTCGACGCCATTGCCGGCGAGTTCGAGACCTACCGTCGCGTCCAGGACAAGATGCTGGCCGCCAAGCTTGAAGGCCAGCCGATCGACCCGGCCGACAAGGCGGCGCACGACGAGGTCACCTCGACCATCACGCGCCACCTGAAGACGCTGAAGCTCAACAACCAGCGGATCGAAGCCCTGGTCGAACAGCTCTACGCCATCAACAAGCGGCTGATGTCGCTGGAAGGCCGCCTCCTGCGCCTGGCCGACAGCTACGGCATTTCGCGCTCGGAGTTCCTCAACGCCTATTATTCGCGCGAACTCGATCCGCAATGGAGCGACAAGGTCCGCGACATGGGCCTGCGCTGGCAGAAGTTCGTCGACAACGACGCGGGCGCCATCTCGCGCATCCGTGGCGACGTGACGCAACTGGCCACCGACATGGGTGTGGCGGTCGACGACTTCCGCCGCATCGTCCAGACGGTACAGAAGGGCGAACGCGAGGCCCGTCAGGCCAAGACCGAAATGGTCGAGGCCAACCTGCGCCTCGTCATCTCGATCGCCAAGAAGTACACCAATCGCGGCCTGCAGTTCCTGGACCTGATCCAGGAAGGCAATATCGGCCTGATGAAGGCGGTCGACAAGTTCGAGTACCGCCGCGGCTACAAGTTCTCGACCTACGCCACCTGGTGGATCCGACAGGCGATCACGCGCTCGATCGCCGACCAGGCCCGCACCATCCGCATCCCGGTGCACATGATCGAGACGATCAACAAGATCGTCCGCACGTCGCGCCAGATGCTGCACGAAATCGGCCGCGAGCCGACTCCGGAAGAACTGGCCGAAAAGCTGGCCATGCCGCTGGAAAAGGTGCGCAAGGTCCTGAAGATCGCCAAGGAACCGATCTCGCTCGAAACCCCGATCGGCGACGAGGAAGATTCGCACCTCGGCGACTTCATCGAGGACAAGAACGCGGTCCTGCCGATCGACGCCGCCATCCAGTCGAACCTGCGCGAGACCACGACCCGCGTGCTGGCGTCCTTGACGCCGCGCGAGGAACGCGTCCTGCGCATGCGCTTCGGCATCGGTATGAACACCGACCACACGCTCGAAGAGGTCGGCCAGCAGTTCTCGGTCACCCGCGAACGGATCCGTCAGATCGAAGCCAAGGCCCTGCGCAAGCTCAAGCACCCGAGCCGTTCGAGAAAGCTGAGAAGCTTCCTCGACTCGTAAGATCGGGTACAGACGATGAAAAAGGCCCGTCTCCGGACGGGCCTTTTGTATATGGGGGAAGGACTTCGGTGACAGGATCGGCCGGGAACAGTCTTGTTCTGGACTTTGCGGCGCATGCGGCGAGGGCCGGATGGAACGCGGCGGCATTACGGGCGTTTTGCGCTGAGCGAGGTATTTCCTCGGAAGCGCAGACCACGATGTGGCCTGAAGGCGTGCGCAGTCTCGGCCGTCAGTTCAACGACCACGCCGACGTGCAGATGCTGGCGCGGTGGGCCGACAGTCCGGCGACGTTGCGCGACGTGTTGCGGGCGCGCTTCGACGACAACGAAGCCTTCAAGCCCGCGGTGCTGCGCCTGGCGGGTTCGGATTTTTTTCATCCAGTCGATACGCTGATGCGGACGCGCAAGACGGCGGGGCTGATGTGGACCTGCAGGGCTTCGCGGCGCGCGCCGGGCGAAATCACGACCTGGCTTCTGGTTTGCCTTTACAGCCTGTGCGTCCTGGTTTGGCTGGCCGACGGCGTTGGGCAAAAAGCGACGCGGTGCGCCGTGGCGATCGCCGCCGCCGCGCTGGGAGACTGAGGGATGGACTGGCGTGCGATTGAAAGTCCACCCGATCACGTCGCCTTGGCTCAGGCCCTGGTCGGCGTGACGGCGCGGTGGGGGTGGAACCGCCGGGCACTGGATGAAGCGTCTCAGACGGTCTTTTCCGATCCGCGGCGCTGGCGGACGGTGTTTCCGCGCGGCGCCAAGGACGCAATCTGGTTTATCAGCCGGATTTCCGACGCCAGCATGAAGGCGGCCTTCGATGCAGAATCCGCACTGGACATGACCGACGTCATCCTGACGCGTTTTGCCCAGAACAGCGACCTGAAGGCCTTTGTCCGTCGTGTCATGCTGTTCGACGTGGTGCATCCGGTTCAGGCGCTTCTCCGCATGCAGCGCACGGCGCGCGTTATGATGGCGTGCGTCGCCGGCGGCGGCAAGACCGACGGGTGGAGCCTGACGCGTTTAAACCTGGTCTACACCGTCATCGTCTTTATCTGGCTGTTCGACGACACGCCGGGCGACCGCCGCACGACGGGCGTGACGCGCTGGGCCGTGAAAAGGCTAAGGCTGTAGCGGCTTCCCGCCGAAGCGGAAGCATGCCAAGGTCGCAAAAAAATCAGGAAACTCCGTCATGACCCACTGGACTCGCCGCCTTTTCCTGGCCTCGGCCGGCGCCACTTTGATACCGGTGTCATCGCGTGCCGCCGGTGTGACGCTGAACGTGCGCGATTTCGGCGCCGCCGGCGACGGCACGGCGAAGGATACGCTTGCGGTGCAGCAGGCGCTCGACCGCGCGGCCATGCTGGGCGGCGGCGAGGTCTTGGTGCCGGCGGGCAGTTACCTGATCGGCGCCATCCGCATCGGCTCCAACACGACGCTCAATCTCGACGCCGGGGCGGTCTTGCAGGGCTCGCCCGACCTTGCCGACTATCCGCTGACCCAGGTGCGTTGGGAAGGCAAGTGGATCAAGGGCTATATCGGGCTGGTGTCGGCGGTCGACGCGGACACGTTCGCGATCATCGGCCAGGGCAAGGTACTCGGCAGTCCGGCGATCAAGGGCCGTGTCGACAAGGCGACGGGGCTGCGCCATCCGGCCCTGCTCGAATTCGTCGCCTGCAAGAACGCGCGTATCGACGGCGTCTTCACGCAGCAGAACGACATGTGGTCGATCCATCCGGTCTATTGCGACGACATCGCGTTCAAAAACATGACGGTCAATGGCGGCGCCGACGGCATCGACGTCGATTCCTGCACGCGCGTCGTCATCGATAATTGCCGGTTCGACACGGCCGACGACTGTATTTCGCTGAAGTCGGGCCGCGGCATGGAGGGCAACACGATCGCGCGGCCGACCGAGGACGTGCGCATTTCGAACTGCACCTTCCGCGACAAGAACTGGGCGTGCATCGGCATCGGCAGCGAGACCTCGGGCGGTGTCCGCAAGGTCCGCGTCGAACACTGCGTCTGTCTGTCGGCCAGGACGTTTGCCATCTACATCAAGAGCCGGCCGGGGCGGGGCGCCTTCATCGAGGACATCGTCATGCGCGACCTCGACGTGTCGGGCGTGGGCGGCGGTTTCCTGCGGCTGAACTTCCTCGACAGCGGCAAGCAGGACGAGGCGCCTGTCACAGGGCTCGACGGCATTCCGACGGTGCGCGATTTCGTCTTCGAAGACATCCGCGTCCACGACGTGCCGGTGCTGGTCGACGGCGTCAACATCCATCCGTCGAAGCCGCTCGACGGGCTCAGGCTGAAAAACATCAGCGGCACCTGCGCGGCGGGGATCAAGCTCGGCAATATCCGCCGCGCGGCTCTGAGCGGCATCGACGTCACCGGTTTTACCGGGCCGCTGCTGGCGACGCGCAATGTCTCGGGGACAGGGCTCGACGGCGCCGTGCCGCTGCCGCCGGTCGGCTATCCGCTGCCGGTGCCGGAAGGCAAGCCGTACGTGTTGGGATAACTACCTGATTTCGACGTGCGCCGGTATCCAGAGCTGCGACGGCGCGTTCTCGAAATGCTTGATCTGGTCGTAGTGCCTGAGCACCAGGGGAGCGAGAACGGCGACTTCGCGCGGGGAATTGAACTCGCAAGGTCCGGCTTCCGGCGCCGGGTTCGGCTTGGGCTCGGGGCGGGCGGATTCGCCGGCTTTGAGAGGGGCGTAATAGGCGGTCGGGCGGCGCGCCACTTCCAGATCGGCGCAGGTCAGGAGCGAATATTCGAACGCCTCGCTGTCCTGCCCGGGCGCCACGGCCAGCGTGCTGGGATAGCGCAGCAGGATATAGACCGAGCGATTCTTCGTCCGCGTCATGTTCAGCCCGACCAGCCAATAATCATGCATTTCGGCATTGGTTTCCGCGACGATGGGCTTGAGGTGCAGATAGCTGATGCCGGCGTCGAACGGCTTGGTGGTGTTGGAGACGATGTTGACCGCCAAGCCGCGGTCCTCTCCTTCGGCCCGCGTAATGTCGAGCCGCGTCACCACTTCGCCGTCGCCATCCACCTTGTCTGCCAGCCGGACGGACTGGGCCGCTCCAAACGGCCAGTCGTGGCCAAGGTCAGTGCCGATCACGGGGTCGATCGCCGTCGCACCCGGTTTCTGGCAGGCGGTTGCGGAAAACAGAAGTAATCCTAAGAGGGCTAAGGGAAACAGACGAGTCATGGCGTCGCTCCGGAGGATGAAGCGAGCATCACTCACGCGTCCGTGATTGTCAATCACGAATTCGTGATATGCGATCGCTATACCTCGGATAGTCGCTCTAAATCCCGCTGGCAGTTTTAATCGTTTGGCGGGACGTTCCGGATTTTCTATGTCAGGCTGGCTTTAACCTACCCCACATGGGGCGGAACGGATCTACATGCCCCACCTCGACTTCACGGTCTTCGGCCTGCACATCAATGGCCTGTACTCGATTTCCGGGTTGGTCGTCGGTCTTCTGGTCGGGTTGACGGGGGTCGGCGGCGGTTCCTTGATGACGCCGATCCTGGTCCTGGTCTTCCGTATCCATCCGGCGACCGCGGTCGGCACGGACCTGTTGTACGCCGCCATCACCAAGAGCGTCGGCACTGCCATCCACGGCGGCAAGCGCACCATCGACTGGAAGATGGTGGGGCTCCTGGCCCTGGGTTCCATCCCGGCGACGCTTTTGACGCTGTGGGGCATCCAGACCTTCGGCAAGTCGCAGGAAGTCTCGCACCTGATCACCCGTGTTCTGGGCTACGCCCTATTCGTCACCGCGACGTTGCTGCTGTTGCGCGGCGTCATCCGCAAAATGGCCGAGAAGCGCCGCGAGCAGGCCATAGAGCAGCACAAGCCGCTTCATACGGGCCGCCGCGCTGTGCTGACCGTTCTGACAGGCCTGGTGCTGGGGTTTCTGGTGTCGCTGTCGTCGGTCGGCGCCGGTGCGCTCGGCGTGACGGCGCTGATCCTGCTTTATCCGCAATTGCCGACCGTGCGCATCGTCGGCTCGGACATCGCCCACGCCGTGCCGCTGACCTTCCTGGCCGGCATGGGCTATTTCTTCCTCGGCAAGGTCGATCCCACCATGCTGCTGGCCCTCCTGATCGGCTCGATCCCGGGGATCATCGCCGGCAGCTTCCTGGCGCCCAAGATGCCCGAGCAGGCCTTGCGGGTCGTCCTGGCGGTCGTGCTGACGCTGGTGGGCTGGCAACTGGTCACCAAATAACAGCACATAAATACATCACAATTCGGCTTGTATTCGCTTGGGGGCTGTCTTCGGCTTGCCCCTTGCCGCGCTTTCGGTTACCCGTTGTTAACGTTCTGGCGCGCGGGGGAATTATGCGGTCGTTTCGGGGTTTCGTGGGACAGCTGGCAGCGGCGGGCGCAATGATCGTCGCGCTGGGCTCTGCTCCCATGGCCGATGCGCAGACCATGACGGCCGCGACGGCACTCAATATCATGAAGGCGACCGAGGCCCTGCAAGGCGGGAAGTGCGACCAGGCCCTGCCGCCGCTCGACGCCCTGTGGGACGATGCTGACTTCCAGACGGCCGATCCGGACACGGCCGAGCAGTTCCGTTTCCAACGCATCCTGTGCACGCTCAATCTGAAGGGTCCTGCCGCCGCCGTCGCCCTGTCGGCCGACAACACGCATCACCCCGGTGCGGGCCTCGCCAGCTACGATCTGCACGTCTTCCTGCTTCTGTCGACCGACCAGGTGCCGGCCGCGGCGGCCACCATGGACGAGGCCCTTACGCGCTTTCCCGACACGGCGCCGAAGCTGACCGACATGACGGTCATGGCGACGCTGTTCACCTTGCAGGACGACGCGACGCGCTATCACCTCCTCGACCATCTCGAACGCGTGCGCTGGCAGATCCACGACCCGTCGGCGCGGCTGCTCATCGACACCTTGCGCGTCGAAGGCCTGCGCCGCGCGGTCGCCGCCGGCGACCACGGCCTGGCCGCGCTCTACCGCACCGACGTCGCGCCCGACGCCTATGTCTACGCCCTGATCGAGGGCGACGGACGCCTGGCGGACGCCAGCCAGCCGGCGGCCAACGTCCAGCCGGTGGTCCGCGCCCAGATCGATGAGGTCAAGGCGCATATCGCGTCGCGGCCGACAGACCTGCTGGGCCTGACCTACCTGATCCGCATCGAACGCAGCGCCGACGAGCACGAGATCGCGCTGGTGCAGCTCAACGGCATAATGAGCCTGATATTCCAAAACGGCCTCGACAAGTTCGAACAGCCGGCCGCCTTTCCGGGCCTGATCGAGGCCAAGGCACACCTGCTCCTCGACCTGCAAAGGCCCGCCCAGGCGCTCGACGTCTACAAGACGGCCGCCCAGTATCTGAAGGGACCGGGAACGGTCGACTTCTCGATCGGCTATATGAACGCCCTGATCGATCTCGGCCAGGACCGCGAAGCGCTGGCGGTCGGGTCGCGGATCGACTTCCTGTCGATGGACGGCGACCAGAGGCGCGCCCTGGCCGCGACCCAGGCGTGCGCCTACGCCTATCTCAAGGACAATGTCCGCTACACGCAGTCGCTGGCCTTCAGCGCCGACGCCCAGGGCATTCCGGCGATCAAGCCTTATCTGTGCGCCGGTGACGCCAATGGCGCTGCCGCGGCGCTGGTGGCGCGCATCAACGACCCTGACAGCCGCGACCAGGCCGTCATGCTGATGCAGGACGTGAAGCCGCAGGTCCCGCATTCGACGCGCGACCGCGACTATCTGGCCGCCATGATCGCCCTGCGCAAGCGTCCGGACGTCCAGGCCGCGGCCAAGGCGCAGGACATCGTTGTGCGCGCCTGGCCGCTTCGCTTCGAAGCCGAGTAGGCCTTAAACCAATCCCTGGCCCATGATCTTGAGTGCCGGCGTAAAGGCCGGGCGGGCATCGGGCAGTTTCACCGTCAATCCATCCATGCCCATTTCGAAGCGCAGGGGCTGGCCATGGCCCAGCAGTTCGACGCGCTCGACAGTCCCCTTGCGCTGCGCCGAGCCCTCGGCCATCGACGTCAGGGTGACGAAGGGCGCGTTCGGCCATTCGGTCGGCAGGGCGTAGAGCACGCCCGCCCCATTCTTGTCTTTCCGGGTCGTGAAGCGGATGTCCTCGTGGCTGAAATTTTTCGCCAGCTGCTCGTTCTGCATGCCTTCGACGAAACGCGTCGGGCCTTCGCCGTAGATGTCCCACGGGCGCGTACCGAAGATGGCCTCGCCGTTGACGTCCATCCACGCCGCCATGTCGGTCAGGACCTTTTCTTCCTTGTCGTCGATCTCTCCGTTGCCGCGCACGGGGATGCTGAGCAGCAGGGTGCCGTTCTTCGACACGGTGTCGATCAGGCGCTGGATCACTTCCTTGGCGGTCTTGTAGCCGTTCTGCTCGTAGATGCGGCGGTCGTAATGCCACTGGCCGATGCAGGTGCAGGTCTGCCAGGGCAGGGGACGCAGGCGGTCGGAGAAACCGCGCTCGACATTGTTGGTCAGGCCGTGCGCCTGCTGGTCGCTGAGCGCATTGGTGGTGACGACGGCCTCCAGGCTGCCGTTCCAGGCTTTATTGGCGTTGTAGAAATGGGCCACGGCGTCGAGACCCGTCTGGCCGAGCGGCATGACGTAGTCGTCCATATAGACGAAGTCGGGATGGTACTGCTCGACCAGATCCTTCTGGCGCAGCAGCCATTGCTTGGCGTACCAGTCCTCGCCCGGCGGCGGCGTCTCCAGCCACTGGCCGGAATGACTGTCGTTATAGGCGTTCATGTCCTTGATGGTCTTTATGCCGTCGGGCGGGACCATGTCGCCGTGCGGACCGGTGTAGAATTCCTGCGGGTCGAGGCCCTCCCACCATTTGCCCTTGCCACCGTCCTTGTGGCGCGTGGCGCCGTCGTAGCGCACGCCTTGCTTCGGCCCTTCGGCGTCGTATCCATAGGCGGTCTGCCACCAGTGCCAGGCGTGCGCCGAATGGTTCGACACGCCGAAGCGGATGCCGGCCTCGCGCGTCACCTTTGCCCATTCGCCGACGATGTCGCGCATCGGGCCGACCTTGGTCGAATTCCAATGGTGATAGCGCGAATTGAAATTGTCGAAATTGTCGTGGTGGTTGGCCATCGACACGAAGTATTTGGCGCCGGCCTTTTTATAGAGGCCCATCAGGCGCTGTGGATCCCATTTGTCGACCTTCCAGCGCGGCAGGAAGTCCATGAAGCCGAATTCCGACGGGTGGCCGTAGGTCGCCACGTGGTGCTCGTAATAGGGATTGCCCTGCTGGTACATCTGGCGACCGTACCAGTCGCCGTATTCCGGCACGCATTGCGGCCCCCAGTGCGCCCAGATGCCGAGCTTGGCGTCGCGAAACCAGTCGGGCGTCTTGTAATTGGCTTCGAAAGAGTCCCAGCTGGCCTCGAACAGGGGCTTGGCGGGGGCTTTCCTTGACTTGGCCTGCGCCTGGGCGGCGACCAGGCCGGCGCCAGAGCCGGCAAGCAATCCACGGCGAGAAACGGTCATATCGATCTTCCCAATATGAAGCGGCGTGAACGGAAGATTTCAACAGAAGCGCATTCGCAAACCGTACAGGCGTAGCTTCGCGAATCGGCCTAATCTCTCCCGGACGCCACTTGTATTATTTTTTGCGGCGCTCCGATATCGGCGGAGTTCGGGCGCCTTGGCAAGGCTTAAATTTCGCGGATTTGCCAAGCGCCGGTTGTCAGCCTATAGAGGATGTAAAATAAGGTCGTACCGGTTCGGGCGGCGATAAGGCTCGTGGAGAAGGAAACCGTTTTTGGCGCGTAAAGTCGGACGCCGCGGCGGCAATATCGTAACTATTCATGACGTGGCCCGCCACGTCGGCGTTTCGCCCATGACCGTGTCGCGCGTGATCAACGGCGAGAAGAACGTGCGCGAGGAAACGCGCGCCAAGGTCCTGGCCAGTGTCGAGGCGCTGAAATATTCGCCCAACCTGGCGGCGCGCTCCCTGGCGACGCAGGACCAGGCGCGGATCGGCCTGATGTATTCCAACCCTTCCGTGGCCTTTTTGAGCGAGCTTTTGCTCGGCATCCTGGAAGAGACCTCGCAGAACGGCACCCAGCTCCTGATCGAAAGCTGTGACGGTCCTGAAGGCGCCAGCGTGGCGCTGGAACGCCTGAAGCTTTCGGGCTGCGACGGTGTCATCCTGTCGCCGCCGCTGTCGGATTCGACGCGCGTCGCCAAGATTCTCAAGGATATGGGCATGCCCTTCGTCGGCGTGGCGGCGGCGCGGCCGGCGACCGATATCTGCAGCGTGTCGATCGACGACTTCAAGGCGGCCTACGCCATGACGCGGCGCCTGATCGAACTGGGCCACCGCACCCTCGCCTTCATCAAGGGCCATCCCAACCAGTATGCCAGCCAGCTGCGCTATGAAGGTTTCGAAGCCGCCATGGAACGTGCGGGCCTGGCTGTGGAGCCGCAGCTGGTGGCGCAGGGCTATTTCACCTATCGCTCGGGCTTCGACGCGGCCGAACGGCTGCTGAACCAGAAGAACCGCCCGACCGCCATCTTCGCCAGCAATGACGACATGGCCGCCGGCGCGGTCGCCACGGCCCATCGTCTCGGCCTCGACGTGCCGACGCAACTGACCGTCGTGGGTTTCGACGACACGGCGATGGCATCGTCCGTCTGGCCCGAGCTGACGACCGTCCGCCAGCCGATCTCGGACATGGCGTCGATGTCGGTGCGTCTGCTGGTCGATCAGATCCGCGCGCACCGCGCCGGACGGCCGTTCGAAGCTGTGCGTGAAGTGCGCGATTTTGCCCTGATCGAACGCCAGTCGTCGGACACGGCGCGAGGTATGGTCGGGACAAGTGAAAACAACGCCTGACAGCGCTATCGCAAGACCCCAGGGAAGACCCCAAGAAAGACCCCAAGAAAGACCATTGACACGCGCCGCGGTTTTCGGCTTGACAGTAGGTCGCGTCTGCTAGATGTGGTAGCGCTAACACATAAAGACCGGCTGGGCGTTGTCCATTCGGGACAATATACGGGTTGAGGCCGACTTCAAGCACGGCGCGCACGGCGCCTTGGGAGACTGAGATGACTGATTTTCTTCCCGCCGACTGGCGCGAGGCAACCCTTGTCGGCCGTCTGGCCACGGTTGACGGCCCGACGCCGGTCATGGTCCGCGGCGGCGAAGTGTTCGATATGTCGGCCGTGGCGCCGACCGTCTCCCTGTTGATGGCCGGCTGGCCGGAAAAAGGCGCGCCCGTCGGCGGCCGGTCCCTGGGCAAGCTTGAAGATTTTGCCTTCGGCAAGGTCTGGGCGGGTGAACGCAAGGGCGACCAGCTGCTGTCGCCGATCGACCTGCAATGCGTCAAGGCGGCGGGCGTGACCTTTGCCGTTTCGGCCGTCGAGCGCGTCATCGAAGAGCGTGCGCGCGGCGATAGCGACAAGGCGCAGTCGATCCGCGACGCTCTGGCCGAGCGCGTCGGTTCCGACATCCGTTCGGTGAAGCCGGGTTCGGCCGAGGCCGCCAAGCTGAAGGACGCCCTGATCGCCGACAGCCTGTGGTCGCAATATCTCGAGGTCGCCATCGGCCCTGATGCCGAGGTCTTCACCAAGTCGCCCGTCCTGTCGTCGGTCGGCTGGGGCGACGAGGTCGGCGTCCGTTCGGATTCGACCTGGAACAATCCCGAGCCCGAAGTCGTCATGGTCGTCGACCCCAAGGGCCGCGCCGTCGGCGCCATGCTGGGCAACGACGTCAACCTGCGCTGCTTCGAGGGCCGCTCGGCCCTGCTGCTCGGCAAGGCCAAGGACAATAACGCCTCGTGCGCGCTTGGACCCTTCATCCGCGTCTTCGACGACGGCTTCACCATCGACGATGTCCGCACCGCCGTGCTCGACCTCAAGATCGACGGGCCGGAAGGCTACGAACTGGTCGGCCGCTCGACGATGAGCGAGATCAGCCGCGACCCGCTGGAGCTCGTCCGCCAGGCGATGAGCGAGCACCACTATCCCGACGGCTTCGTCCTGATGCTCGGCACCCTGTTCGCGCCGACCCAGGACCGCGACGTTCCCGGCCGCGGATTCACGCACAAGGTCGGCGACGTCGTCAAGGTCTCGACCCCCAAGCTCGGCTGCCTCGAAAACCGCGTGACGACGTCGAAGGACGCCCGTCACTGGAATTTCGGTATTGCCGACCTGATGCAGAATCTCGCAGAGCGTGGTCTTCTCACTGCCAAGGCGCCGCAAAAGGCGCTAGCGTCGTAAAAAATTGCAGGGCGTAGACCCAGGAAGAGTAAGCATATGTCATCTGCGATCTATCCCAGCCTGAAAGGCAAGAAGGTGCTGATCACCGGCGGGGGCTCCGGCATCGGCGCCGGCCTCGTCACGGCCTTCGTGCAACAGGGCGCGCGCGTCCACTTCATCGACCTGGTCGATGAAATCTCCACGACGCTGAATACCGGCGTGCTGGGCGTGGCGCCTGTCTTCCACAAGTGCGACCTGACCGATACGCCGCTGCTGGAAAAGACGCTGGAGACGATCCTCAGCGACGGCCCCGTCCATATCCTGCTCAACAATGCCGCGCGCGACGACCGTCATTCGCTGTCGGAAGTGACGTCGGAATATTTCGACAAGAGCATCTCCGTCAACCTCAAGCACATGGCGATGTGCACGCGCGCCATCGCGCCGGGCATGAAGGCCGCCGGCGGCGGCGCCATCCTCAATTTCGGCTCGATCTCGTGGCACCTCGGCCTGCCGGACCTGGTGCTGTACGAAACCGCCAAGGCGGCGATCGAAGGCTTCACGCGCGCCCTGGCCCGCGAGCTCGGCCCCGACAATATCCGCGTCACCACCATCATTCCCGGCAATGTGAAAACGCCGCGCCAGATGAAGTGGTACACGCCCGAGGGCGAAAAGCAGATCGTCGACGCCCAGTGCCTCAAGGGCCGCATCGAGCCGCAGCACGTGGCGTCGCTGGCCATGTTCCTGGCCTCGGACGACGCGGCCCTGTGCACCGGCCACGGCTACTGGATCGACGCCGGCTGGCGTTAAGCTATTTGCGCCGACTGGCGACCTGAGCGGGCCCTGGGCACCAGGGTGATAGACCGGGCGCCATGACAGCGAAATCAGGGAGTCTAAAGCGTGACTGAGCTTTTCAAGCCCGCCTGCGTCTGGGACCTCAAGGCGACGCTGGGCGAGGGCCCCGTATGGTCGGCGAAGGACCATGCCGTGTGGTTTGTCGATATCAAGCAGCAGAAGGTTCACCGCTACGACGTGGCCATCGGCTCGCACCGCACCTTCCATGCGCCGAGCCCGTGCGGATTCATCGCGCCGAAGCGCCGCGGCGGCTTTATCGTCGGCTGCAAGACCGGACTCTACGATTTCGACCCCAAGACCGAGGCCTTTTCGTTTTTGACGCACGTCGAGCCGGGTTTGCCGACCAACCGCTTGAACGACGGCTTCGTCGACCGCCATGGGCGCCTGTGGTTCGGCTCGATGGACGACGCCGAGGAAAGCCCGACGGGCAAGCTCTATCGCTACGACGCGCGCGGCTTGCACGTCATGGACGACGACTACGTCATCACCAACGGCCCGGCGGTCAGCCCCGACGGCAGGACCCTTTATCACAACGATACGCTGAAGAAAGTCATCTACGCCTTCGACCTGTCGGACGACGGCCACCTGTCGAACAAGCGCGTCTTCGCGCGGCTGGACGCCGATGCGCCCGCCGACGTGGCCAGTCCCGTCTGCTATGCCGGCGAGACGGAGCACCGCAAGGTGCACGGCGAAGGCTATATGGACGGCCCGGTCGTCGATTCCGCCGGCAATGTGTGGAATGCGCTGTTCTTCGGCTGGGGGATCAATTGTTATGCGCCGGACGGCCGGCTGCTGCGCAAGGTTTCCCTGCCCGTGTCGAACGTCACCAAGATCGCCTTCGGCGGTCACGACCTCAAGACCGTCTACGTCACCACTGCCGCCAAGGGCCTTTCCGCCGAAGAGCTGAAGCTTCAGCCCCTGGCCGGCGGCCTGTTCCGCTTCGAGGCCGATATCCCCGGCCAGCCCCAGTATGAGATCGAGCATGTCTGAATATTCCGAAACGACGCCGGGCCGTAAGCCCGCGACGAAAAATGGCCGCTTCCGCTCGCAGGACTGGTTCGACGCCCCCGGCCATATCGACATGGCGGCGCTGTATCTCGAGCGCTTCATGAACTACGGCATCACGCCGCAGGAACTGCGATCCGGCAAGCCGATCATCGGCATCGCCCAGACCGGCAGCGACATCAGCCCGTGCAACCGCATCCACCTCGAACTGGCCAAGCGGACGCGCGAAGGCATCGTGGCGGCCGGCGGCATCTGCATGGAATTCCCCTGCCATCCGATCTTCGAAAACTGCCGCCGCCCCACGGCCGCCATCGACCGTAACCTGAGCTTCATGACCCTGGTCGAGATCCTCTACGGCTATCCGATCGACGCGGTGGTGCTGACGACGGGCTGCGACAAGACGACGCCCGCCGGCATCATGGCGGCGACCGCGGTCGACATCCCTGCCATCGTGCTGTCGGGCGGCCCCATGCTCGACGGCTACCACAACGGCGACCTGGTCGGTTCGGGCACGGTCATCTGGCGTTCGCGTCGGGCGCTGGCCGCCGGTACGATCACCGAGGAGGAGTTCTTCGACGCGGCGTGTTCGTCGGCACCGTCCGCCGGCCACTGCAACACCATGGGCACGGCTTCGACCATGAACGCCGTCGCCGAGACGCTGGGCCTGTCCCTGCCGGGGTGTTCGGCGATTCCGGCGCCGTACCGTGAGCGCGGCCAGATCGCCTACGAGACGGGCCGCCGTATCGTCGAAATGGCCTATGAAGACCTGAAGCCGTCGAAGATCCTGACCAAGCAGAGCTTCCTCAACGCCATCGCGGCCGTCGCCGCCATGGGGGGATCGACCAACGCCCAGCCGCATATCGTGGCCATGGCGCGTCACGCCGGCGTCGAGATCAGCGATGCCGACTGGATGGGCGCGCACGACCTGCCGTTGATCCTCAACATGCAGCCTTCGGGCAAGTATCTGGGCGAACGCTTCCACCGCGCCGGCGGCGTGCCGGCCATCCTGCACGAACTGGCCGTCGCCAACCGCCTGCACGAAGGCGCACTGACGGTTACGGGCAAGTCGATCGGCGAGAACATCAAGGGCCGGCAGACCAAGGATCGCGAGATGATCACCACGATGGCCGAGCCGCTGATGGAGCGCGCCGGCTTCATGGTGCTCAAGGGCAACCTCTTCGATTTCGCCATCATGAAGACCAGCGTCATTTCGGACGAATTCCGCAACCGCTACCTGTCGCGTCCGGGCCAGGAAAACGTCTTCGAATGCAAGTGCGTCGTCTTCGACGGCTCGACCGACTATCATAATCGTCTCAACGACCCGTCGCTCGGTATCGACGAAAATACCATCCTGGTCATCCGCGGTTCCGGCGTCATCGGCTGGCCGGGGTCGGCCGAGGTCGTCAACATGCAGCCGCCCGACGCCCTGCTGAAAAAGGGCATTACCTCGCTGCCGACGCTCGGCGACGGCCGCCAGTCGGGCACGTCGGATTCGCCCTCGATTCTCAACGCCTCGCCGGAAAGCGCGGCGGGCGGCGGACTGGCCTGGCTGCGCACCGGCGACGTCATCCGCATCGACCTGAATGCGGGCCGTTGCGATATGCTGGTCGACGAGGAAACGATCGAGCTTCGCAAAAAAGACGGCTTGCCGCCGATCCCGGCCTCGGCTACGCCGTGGCAGGAGATTTACCGCAGCACGGTGTCGCAACTGCACACGGGCGGCGTGATGGAACCGGCGCTGAAATATACGAAGATCGCCGAGAATATGCCGCGCCACAACCACTAGGATTCGGGCGGCGATGTTGCATTGCATCGTCGTCCTTTTTCGTGGTAGCGTTAACATTAATCCGTTTTAAAACGGGCGAAAAATCTTCGCAAACCCTTACAGTTTATGACTCTTTTGGCGACAAGCGCTTGCCTGAAAGTCGTATTGACATTAAGACTTCATTAAGCGGCTCTAAAAACAGGCGAAAAGCCATAATGCCACGTCGCGAGATTTAAGGGATACGGGCAAAGCCCGTCAGGAAGGGAGTTAAAGAGGTATGGCCTCCACAGCAAAAACTGTGAACATGGGTCTGGTCATGGGGCTCGCCATCGGCGCGGCGCTGGGCGGGCTTTTGTTCGGTTACGACACCGCCGTGATCAACGGCGCCGTCGAATCCATCAAGCACAATTTCATCGACCCGCGGACCGCTCTCTCCGAGCTTGAACGCAACAACCTGTTCGGCTGGGCGACCGGCATGGCGCTGCTCGGCTGCGTCTTCGGCTCGATCGCGGCCGGTTTTACGGCGACCATCTTCGGCCGCCGCGGCGGCATGATGATCGCCGCCGTCCTGTTCTTCGTATCGTCGATCCTGTCGGGCTATCCCGAAACCGGTCTGGCCCCGCTGGGCGGCCTGGGCGTTCACGCGCTCACCCCCTTCATGGTCTACCGGTTCGTCGGCGGCGTCGCCATCGGCATGGCCTCGCTGATTTCGCCGCTCTATATCGCCGAAATCGCGCCCGCCAAGCAGCGTGGCCTGCTGGTGACCTTCCAGCAACTGGCCATCGTCGGCGGCATCCTGCTGGTCGCGGTCGTCAACCTCTACATCCAGCGCCTGGGCGGTGGTAACGACACCTGGATCGACAGCGTCGGCTGGCGTTACATGCTGGCCTCGTGCGGTATCCCCGCCGGCCTGTTCTTCCTGGCCGCTCTGCTGATGCCGGACACCCCGCGCTGGTATGTGATCAAGGGCAAGGAAGACAAGGCGCGCGAGCTGCTGCTCAAGCTCAACGACGAACAGACGACCAACGAAACGATCGCCGAAATCCAGGGCTCCATGACCCAGCATTCCGGCAAGCTGCTGTCGTTCGGCGTCGGCGTCATCATCGTCGGCATCATGCTGTCGGTCTTCCAGCAGTTCGTCGGCATCAACGCCGTGCTCTACTACTCGAACCTGATGTTCAAGAACATCGGCCTGGGGACCGACGCGGCCTTCCTGCAGACCGTGATCATCATGGCGACCAACGTGGTCTTCACCCTGGTGGCGACCTTCACCGTCGACAGCTGGGGCCGCAAGCCGCTTCTGATCCTCGGCGGCTTCATCATGGCCGCGGCCATGATCGCCATGGGCTTCATGTTCCAGACCAAGATGGAAGGCACGGCTCTGCTCGGCGCCGCCATGCTCTATGTCGCCGGCTTCGCCCTGTCGTGGGGTCCGGTCGTGTGGGTCATGCTGTCCGAGCTGTTCCCGAACTCGATCAAGGGCCCGGCCATGGCCATCGCCGTCGCCGCCCAGTGGATCTCGAACTTCGTGGTCACCTGGTCGTTCCTCGTCATCGACGGCGACACCCACCTGAACGCCATGTTCAACCACGGCTTCGCCTACTACCTGTACGGCGCGTTCTCGCTCCTGGCCGCGCTGTTCGTGTGGAAGTTCGTGCCCGAAACCAAGGGCCGTACGCTCGAGGCTATCGAAGGCCTCTGGAAGAAGCACTAATCCGTGTTTTGACACCGGAAACGGCGGGGGTCTTAAAGACCCCGCCGTTTTTTATTCTACTCGTAGCGATGCGCAGACATCGCGGTAAGCAAAAGACTACAAGGCCTGAAACATGCTGCGTCTCACCGTCCAGGACAGCGTTCTCGAGATCGATCCCGAAGCCGGCGCGGCCATCCGCCGCTATACCCAGGGCGGCCGCGACATCATGCGCGCGGCGAAGGATGGCGAGACCGATCCGCTCGAAACCGCCAACTTCCCGCTTGTGCCGTGGTGCAACCGGCTGCGTGACGGCGCCTTCGTTTTCGAAGGCCATAAGGTCAAGCTGCCGCCCAATTTCGGCGCAAGTCCGCATCCCCTGCACGGCCACGGCTGGAAGGTGGCGTGGCGCGTCGTCGAATCCTCGTCTTCACGGGCGACGCTCAGCTATACGCATCAACCCGACGAATGGCCCTGGAGCTATGAGGCGACGCTGGTCTACGAGCTGCGTCCCGATGGGCTGCGCTGCTATCTGTCGATCAGGAACCTGTCGCAGGCCATCATGCCGGCGGGCCTGGGTTTCCATCCCTATTTCAACCGGACGCCGCAGACGCGGCTGAAGGCTTCCGTCGACGGCGTCTGGCTGTCGGACGACGAGGTCCTGCCGCGCAACTGGCACGCCGGGCCGTTGAAGAAGCACTGGAGCGAAGGCGACGTGGTCAGCCACGATGCGACCATCGACAACTGCTATACGGGCTTCAAGGGCAAGGCCGAGATTTTCGAGGGCGACCGCCTGACGCATACCTTGCGCGCCTCGCCCAACTGCCACTGGCTGCACATCTTTGCGCCGACCCACGACGAGAGCTATTTCTGCGCCGAGCCGGTCGATCATATGCCGGATCCGTTCAACCAGCCCAATTCGGGCCTGAAATGCCTGAGGGCCGGGGCGACCGACATGGTGTGGATGGACATAGCGATCGCGTCCTAATTCGCGTCAAATTATAATACATTTGCCGGCATAAAATCCTGTGCTAGAGCCTGTTTACACTCCGAAACCGCTTCACATGCGCCGCTTTGCGCATTAATGGTCGGACAAATATGCAGGCGAGGAAAAACAAGGTATGTTTTCGATGTTCAGTAAACCCCTCAAGATCGGTCTCGTTGGCCTGGGCAAGATTGCCGTCGATCAGCACATCCCGTCGATCAACGCCAACAAAAACCTGAAGCTGGTGGCCGGCGCCTCGCCGAACGGCCGGCCCGAGGGTATTACCGCCTATCCGACGCTCGACGAGATGTTGAAGGCGCACCCGGACATCGAAGCCGTCGCCATCTGCACCCCGCCGCAGATCCGTTTCGGTATCGCCAAGCAGGTGATCGAAGGCGGCCGCCACGTCTTCCTGGAAAAGCCGCCCGCGGGGACGCTGGGCGAAGCCGACGAGATCAAGCGTCTGGCCGTGGCCCGTGGCGTGACCGTCCTGGCCAGCTGGCATTCGCGCTTTGCGCCCGCCGTCGAGGCGGCGCGCAAGTGGATCGCGGCGCGCAAGCTGAAGAGCGTCAAGGTGGTATGGAAGGAAAACGTGCGCCAGTGGCACCCCGGCCAGAAGTGGATCTTCGAAGCCGGTGGCATGGGCGTGTTCGACCCGGGCATCAATTCCCTGTCGATCGTGACGCGCATCCTGCCCGAGGCGGTCTTCGTCAAGAAGGCCGACCTGCACTTCCCGGGCAATTGCGACGCGCCGATTCAGGTCGAGATGGACATGGTCAGCGGGAACGTGCCCGTGCGTGCCGAATACGACTTCCTGCAGACCGGCATCCAGACCTGGAGCATCTATGTCGAGGCCGAAAGCGGCGAGACGATGAACCTGCACTTGGGCGGCACCGAGATGGAGGTCGACGGCAAGACGGTGATCAAGGAGAAGGAAGCCGAATATCCCGGTCTCTACGCCCACTTCTACGATCTGGTGCGTGGCAAGACGTCGGACGCCGACTTCTCGCCGCTGCGCATCGTCGCCGACGCCATGTTGATCGGCAAGCGCATCACGGCGCCGGACTATATCGAGTAGCAAAAAAGAAAAGCCCGCTTCGATCCGAAGCGGGCTTTTTTAGGACTATGGCCTCCTGTTGGCCTCCACGATTGCGTCAAGATCTTCGACAGCAACTTTATAAAACGAGAGGATGTTGTCCTCCGCGCCGTTGATGATCCGCTTGTGCACCTTGGCTGGCGGAAAAACCCAGGTGTCCGCACCTAACTGCAAGCCAATCGCTTGCAATTCTTCATTTATCTCCCACGCTCCGCCCTTTTGCCTTCGGATGACCTCACCGACGTAGCCGCCCAGGGCCTTGCACAAAGCATCGAGCTGTTTGTCCGAAGGGCCTAAGCCGAGCAACTTGAAAATGCCCTTGGGCATCTTCTTGTGCAGCCTGCCCGCGACGTCCTCGACGCGTGCCACGCTGTCGCTTGAATAATCAAGTGTTATGCCGAAGGTCTTCGCCGCGTAGTCCACGGCGTCTTCGGCATAAGCTTCCATCATGTCGCTGACTGTCGGCATATTCCCCTCCGAATGTAGCCGGACCTACTTCGGATCGTCGACGAACTCGACTTCCTCGGCATTGGTGCGCGAGACGCGGGCGACGCGGAGCGCATTGGTCGAGCCCGACTTGCCGAAGGGCATGCCGGCGACGATGACGATGTCCTGGCCGGGTTCGGCAATGCCTTCGCTGCGCGCAATCTTGGTGGCGACGGCGACGGTTTCGGTCATCGAGTGCGTGACCGGCGCCACGACCGGGTGCACGCCCCAGGTCAGGGCCAGGCGGCGGGCGGTTTCGACGTTGGGCGTCAGGCCCAGGACCGGCGCGGTCGGGCGTTCGCGGGCGACGCGCAGCGCTGTGCTGGCCGAATTGGTCAGGGCCGCGATGGCGACGGCGTCGATCGTCTGGGCGACCTGGCGGGCGGCGGCGGCGATGGCGCCCGAGGTCGATTTTTCCGGATCGGGGCGGCGGCGGTCGGTCAGGCCGCGCCAGCCATCGTCCTTTTCGACGCGGGCGACGATGCGGTCCATGATGGTGACGGCTTCGATGGGGTACTGGCCGGCGGCGGTTTCGGCCGACAGCATGACGGCGTCGGCGCCGTCGAACACGGCGGTCGCCACGTCCGAGGCTTCGGCGCGGGTGGGGGTGGGGGCCGAAATCATCGATTCCAGCATCTGGGTGGCGACGATGACCGGCTTGCCCATCTGGCGGGCGGTCATGACGATGCGCTTTTGCGCCAGCGGCACTTCTTCGGGCGGCAATTCGACGCCGAGGTCGCCGCGCGCCACCATGACGGCGTCAGACAGGCGCATGATCTCGTCGAGATTGTCGAGGGCCTGCGGCTTTTCGAGCTTGGACAGGACCCAGGCGCGGCCCTTGATGATGTCGCGGGCCTCGATGACGTCTTCCGGACGCTGCACGAAGCTGAGGCCGATGTATTCGACGCCGCGCTCCAGCGCGAACTCCATGTCGGCGCGGTCCTTTTCGGTCAGCGCCGGGATCGGCAACACGACGTCGGGGACGTTGACGCCCTTGCGGTCGGACAGGCGGCCGCCGGTGACGACGATCGTTTCCAGGTGGTCTTCGCGCACGTGGGTGACGCGCAGCTTCAGCTTGCCGTCGTCCAGCAGCAGGTGCGAGCCGATCTGGGCGGCGGCGATGATTTCAGGATGCGGCAGGTTGGCGCGGCGCGAATCGCCCGGCGTCGGGTTGAGGTCGAGGCGGAAGGTCTGGCCCGGATTAAGGATGACGGCGCCGCCCATGAAGCGTCCGACGCGCAGTTTCGGGCCCTGGACGTCGGCCAGGATGCCGATCGGATGCTTGGTTTTCGCTTCCAGTTCGCGGATCAGCTCGATATTGCGGCCATGGTCCTCATGGCTGCCGTGCGAGAAGTTGAGGCGGAAGACGTCTGCCCCGGCGTGCAGCAGTTGCGCCATCATTTCGGCGTTCGAACTGGCGGGGCCGAGGGTGGCGACGATCTTGGTCTTGCGGCGGCGGAGGATTTTCAAGGGGCCAACTCTCGTAATGGGGGGCGTTTTTCGCGTCGGACAAAGCCTACCTGTGCCGCCGGGTCAAGAAAAAACTGACTCGTTTTCGCAGTGCGCCGCAACAAATGACAGCGCTGACATTCTTGCTTGCCAAGCGGCTCAAGGTGGATTTACCATAGGTTCGTATCGTTAATAATAAGACAAACCAAGGGGAACGGCGGGGGCAAAGGTGTTGCAAAAAGCGGAACGGCGTTGACTTTTTTTCCGGTCCGGCGAGCGTTCACAGGAATATCTCCCGTAAGGGGGGCAGGGGTTGGCAATTGTCAGGCAATTCAAGTACAACGCCCCCTCGCAAGTGCAGGAGATCGCACTTTTTCGCTTGCTAATCCGTTAAAAACCCGGCTTTCTGCAATTTGATTTATTTAATTGTCGAAGGCTAGGTGGCTTCCTCCTTCGTCAGAAACGTTAACAGGTAGGTATATGTCCAGCGCTTCAGCTCCAACCAAATCCGGAGGCGGCGGTCTGCTGCTCGCGGTAATTTACGTCACGTGCCTCTTCTTTATCTGGGCCTTCGTGACCAACCTCGTCGATCCGCTCGTGAAGAGCATGAAGGTCATCTACACGCTGACCGACGCCGAGGCCCAGCTCAATCAGTTCGCCTTCTTCATCGCCTACGGCATCATGTCGATCCCGTCGGCTGCCTATCTGGCCAAGAACGGCTACGCCAAGTCGATTATCCTCGGCCTGACCGGCATCGTCGCCGGCTGCCTGATCGCCTGGTCGACCACCTTCTCGCATAATTTCATCACCGTTCTGCTCGGCCTGTTCGTCGCAGCCTCGGGCATCACCCTGCTGCAGGTCGCGGCCAACCCGCTGATCGCCTCGATGGGCGACGCCAAGGGGTCGCACTTCCGCCTGAACCTCAGCCAGGCCTTCAATTCGATGGGCGCCTTCCTGGGCGGCATGTTCGGCTCGAAGTTCCTGCTGAACGGCCCGCTGTTCGACAAGGACGTCGTGATCACCGAAGCCATGAAGGCCACCGGCCTCGGCTTCGTGACCAATGTCTACCTGATTATCGCCGCCATCCTGGCCGTGTTTACCCTGGCCGTCTTCATGGTCCGCAACACCGTCTCGAGCAATTCGCCGAAGATGGCGGAACACATCGAATCGCCGCTGTCGGCCTTCAAGTCGAAGTGGGCCAACCTCGGTTCGCTGGGCATCTTCCTGTACGTCGGTGCCGAAGTCTGCGTCATCTCGGGCATGATCTTCTTCCTCGAGCAGCCGCAGATCCTCAACATCAAGTCGCAGTATGCCGGCTTCATCGGTCCGGTCTTCATGCTATTCGCGATGTTCGGCCGCTTCATCGGCTCGTGGCTGATGACCTTCGTCAAGGCGACGACCATGCTGGCGATCGTGGCGCTCGGCGCAATCATCCTTTGCGTTGTCGTCATCGCCACCTATCACATGGACGCGACGCCGCTCAACGGCACCTTCCCGATCCCGACCTTCGCCGCTGCGCCGGAGCCGGGCATCTATAACGCTCCGTTGACCACGGGCTTCCTCCCGGGCTTCGCCGCCCTCCTGATCGGCCTGTTCAACTCGATCATGTTCCCGACCATCTTCACCCTCACGCTGGAACGCTCGTCGGCACCGGCGTCGGCGACGTCCGGTCTGATGTGCATGGCCATCTGCGGCGGCGGCTTCATCTCGGTGGCTTACGGCTTCGCGGTCGACCAGTTCCTGGCCCACTTCCCGGTCGGTGCCCGTTCGCTGGCCTTCTGTGTGCCGCTGGTCTGCTACCTCTACGTCCTGTGGTTCGCCCAGGCCGCCAAGAAGGCGCCGACGCACGCCATCGAAGAAGGCGTTTCGGCCGGCCACTAACCGGTGACTTCCATCGTCCCCCGGGTTCGCCGCAACGCGGCCCGGGGGAAACTATATGCGTAACCCAACCCGCCCGGAGTGGCGGGAGGCACTGTAAAACTCTTGGGACGGACAAACCTTATGCTTTATGTCGGCGTTGATTTCGGGGGCACCAAGATCGAGGCGGCGGCCTTGTCGTACGACGGAGAATTCCTGTCGCGGCAGCGAGAGCCGAACCCTGGAAACTATGAGGACGCCGTGCGGGTCGTCTGCGACCTGATCGGCCGTGTCGAAGCCGAAGCGCGGGTCAAGGATCCCAACCTGGTGCATCGTGTCGGCACGATCGGCGTCGGCGCGCCCGGGAGCGTCAGCCCGCGCACCGGCGTGATGCGCAACGCCAACTCGACCTGGCTGAACGGCAAGACCTTTCGTGAAGACCTTGAAACCGCCCTGCAGCGGCCTGTCCGCCTGGCTAACGACGCCAACTGCCTGGCGCTGAGCGAAGCGATCGACGGCGCGGCCAGGGGCTTGAAGTCGGTCTTCGCCATCATCGTCGGCACCGGCTGCGGCGGCGGACTGGTCGTCGACGGCCACCTGGTCGAAGGCGCCAACGGCGTCACCGGCGAATGGGGCCATATTCCGCTGCCCTGGCCGCAACCCCACGAATATCCTGGTCCGACCTGCTGGTGCGGACAGAAGAGTTGCCTCGAAACCTGGGTGTCGGGTTCGGGCTTCGCGCGCGATTTCAAGCAGGTCACCGCCCGCCCGTTGCGCGGCGAAGAGATTATCGACGCCATGCGCAAGGGCGACGCCGAGGCCGAAGCGGCCTTCGACCGCCTGGTCGATCGCCTGGGCCGCGGCATGGCCGTCGCCGTCAACATGATCGATCCCGACGCCTTTGTCTTCGGCGGCGGCCTGTCGAACGTGCCCGAGCTCTACGAGCGCCTGCCGGGCAAGATCAAGCCGTACGTCTTCAGCGATTCCTGGGAGGCCGCGCTGGTGCCGGCCAAGTGGGGCGATTCCTCGGGCGTGCGCGGCGCCGCCCAGCTGTGGCAACAAGGGCGTTGATTGTCGCGCGCACCCCTGACATGGTGCGCCCTATGATCCGCCTGCCGCTTTCGATTGCGCTCTGTCTGCTGGCCGTGTCCGGGGTTGCCTCCGGCGCCGACGCCCAGACGCGTGTCCACGGCACCTTCCCGGGCCGGTCACATCCCGTCATTGCGGCGCCGGCTTCGGCGACCGGGCCCCTGCCGGCGAAGACACCGTCCGCAACACCCAAGAGCTGGCGCGCCGAGGACTATCCCGCGCAAGGCCAGACACCTGCGCCACCGCCTCCGCCCCCTCCGGCGCCACCGTCACGGGGCCCTAAGGCCGACGTCACCGTCCCCGTCACCGGCGGGGTGGTCGGCGGCGCCGATCTCGACGACGACACTTACGCCTTCAAGGCCATCCCGTTTGCCCGGCCGCCAGTCGGAGACCTGCGCTGGACGCCGCCGCAGCCGCCGGAGCCGTGGACCGGCGTGCGCTACGCCACCGAAAGCGCGCCCGCCTGTCTCCAGGTGTCGTATGGCTGGAACGCCGATCTTGCGGCGTCGAGCTCCGAGGACTGCCTCTATCTGGAAGTGCGCACGGCCGTGCTCGATCCGGCGGCGAAGATGCCGGTCATGGTCTTCATCCACGGCGGCGCCAACCGCGCCGGCGGCGGGGCAGGGACCATTTCGTCGGCGCTGGTGTCACGCGACGTCGTGCTGGTGTCGATCCAGTATCGCCTGGGCGTCTTCGGCTTCCTGTCGCACCCGGGCTTAAGCGACGAAAGTCCCGACCACGCCTCGGGCAATTACGCGCTTATGGACCAGATCGCCGCCCTGCAATGGGTGCGCGACAATATCGCCAGGTTCGGCGGCGACCCCGACAATGTCACGCTCTTCGGTCACAGCGCCGGCGCCCAGGATGTCGGCCTCCTGATGAGCACGCCCCTGGCGCGCGGGCTGTTCCACAAGGCGATCATGGAAAGCGGCCCGCCGCAGTTCGGCCTGCCGCCGCGTACGCTCGCCGAAAACGAGGCCATGGGGATCGAACTGGCCAAGGGCTACAGCCGCGCCGCGCCCGACAGCGCCAGGGCACTGGCCGATCTCCGTCACGCCCCGGCGGCTGACTTGCAGGCCGCCGCCGACCGCCTCAAGGTCCCGGTCGACGACGCCAGCTTCATCTGGCTGCAGGCCGTGGTCGATGGTCACGTCCTGCGGCGCTCGCCGTATGACGTGTTCCGCGGCCTCGACCAGGCGCCGGTGCCGCTGATCATCGGCGTATCGGCGCAGGAGCTGGGACTTTACGGCGGACGCCCGGCCGTCTATGCGACGGCGCGGAAGGTCTTCGGGCCGAACTTTCTGCGGGCGCTGGGCGTCTATGGCCTCGACGTCAAGACGACGGCCAAGGACGATCCCGTGCTCGGCGACGTCGCCATGCAGATGTCGACCGACCTGATGATGCGCTGTCCCTCGGACTGGACAGCGTGGCACGTCAACGCCGCGCGGCAGGGCGCCTGGCTCTACCAGCTCGACGTCGATGCCGCCGGCAAGACGGTGCACCACGGCTCCGAGCTGCCCTTCGTGTTCAACGACCGTCCGCGCGGCAGAAGCGCTGCGCAATGGCCGCCGCTGCTCGACTACTGGGCCAACTTCGCCTGGACGGGCCGGCCCAATGGCCGCGGCGTGCCGGACTGGCCCGCCTATGGCCGCGAAGGCGATTATATCGAATTCACGCGCGAAGGCCCCGTGGTGAAAAACGCCATGCGCATCGGCGTCTGCCAGTTGCGCGATACGCCCTGAGCCACAATGACCGACGACCTGCAACCGATCTCCGGCCGCCGCATCCCCGAAGGCCACGAATACTGGATCCGCGTCTATTACGAGGACACCGATTTTTCCGGTGTCGTCTATCACGCCAACTACGTAAAATTCTTCGAGCGCAGCCGTACCGAATTCCTGCGTTTGGTCGGCATCCACCACAGCGACCTGAAGGCGCTGCCGGAACCGCTGGCCTTCGCCGTCTCCCATATCGACATGCGTTTTCACCGTCCCGCGCGCATCGACGACCGGCTGCGCGTGGTGACGCGTACCGTGGCGGTGCGCGGCGCCCTGTTCGTCCTGCATCAGCGCGCCGAGTGCGATGGACACCTGGTGGCCGAGGCCACGATCCAGATCGTGTGCATCAATCTCGACAGCCGGCCCCGGCGTATGCCGAAGGACCTGTCGCAGCGTATCGCGGATTGTATTCCGCAGAACACCGACGCGGCAAAAAACGACGCCGTGCCATAGAAATGTCGCGGAAACTGGTGCACAGTGGCCGCGATTTCGGATTCACCTTTCCGGTTAACCACGTTAACAAATCGCCGGAAAGGTCGTTTAAGTCCTTATTGGGGGCCGCGCTCCGCGGCGTATCGTAAAACATATGAGGAGTGCGTTATGGACGCCAGTCATACGTCAACAGGCGCCTTGAACTTCATTCAGCTGTTCCTGCACGCCGATATCGTCGTCCAGGTGATCATGGGCGCGCTGGCGCTCGCCTCGCTGTGGTCGTGGGCGGTGATCATCCAGAAGACGTTCGCGCTGGGACGGGTGAACAAGGAGGCCGACAGCTTCGAGGCGACTCTGAGCTCGGGCCGTGCCCTCGACGATATCGCGGCGGGCCTGGGCGCGCATCCCCGCGAACCGTTCCAGAAGCTGCTGGTCGTGGTGACGGGCGTATGGGGCGACGCCAAGTCGCGGTCGCTCTCCGGCGCCGCCGGCGATTTCGTGGTGACGCAGGCCGACCGCGAGCTCAACCACATCATCTCGACGGAAGCGGATTCGATCGAAGAGGGCCTGAGCCTTCTGGCGGTCATCGCGACGGCGTCACCCTTCATCGGCCTGTTCGGCACGGTCTGGGGCATCATGAACGCCTTCTCGTCGATCGCCAGCCAGGGCGATACCAACCTGACGACCGTGGCGCCGGCGATTTCGGAAGCCCTGTTCGCCACGGCCATGGGCCTGGGCGCGGCCATCCCCGCCTATATCGCCTTCAACCTGTTCAACGCCCGCGTCGCGCGCTTCGTGTCGCGCATGGAGGGCTTTGCCGACGAACTGATGGTGTCGCTGACCCGCCGCATCGGCGGCAAGATCGCAAGCTAAGGGGAGATATCGATGGCCCTTGGTGGAGGTTCAGGTTCGGCATCCGGCGGCCGGCGGCGTTCAAGCCGCCGCGGCAAGCGCGCCGCCCTGTCGGAAATCAACGTCACCCCGATGGTCGACGTCATGCTGGTGCTCTTGATCATCTTCATGATCTCGGCGCCGCTTCTGACGTCGGGCGTCAAGATCCAGCTGCCCAAGACCGAGGCCGCCGCGCTCAAGGACGAGGGCCAGCCGCTGACCGTGTCGATCGACGAAAAGGGCAATCTCTACGTCAAGGACGATCCGGCGACCTACGAACAGCTGACGCCGCGCCTTTTGGCCATGACGGGCGGCGACACATCCAAGCCCGTCTATGTCCGCGCCGCGGGCGCCGCGTCGTATGACACGGTCGCCAAGGTGATGGCCAAGCTGTCGACCTCGGGCTTCGTCAAGATCAACCTCCTGACCGATACGATGGGCAAGACCGCCGCCGCCTCCAGCTCCAGCACCACCGCCCAGTAATGCTCACCACCGCCTACAGGTCCAGGAACAGATACGGGGTGCCTCTGGTGGCCGCCCTGTTGCTGCACGTCGGCCTGATCCTGCTGGCCTGGGTGTCGTGGGTCAGTTCTCCCAAGCCGCTGGCTGTTTCCAGCGTGCCGGTCGAGCTGGTGTCGCAGGTGCCGGCGCACGAGCAGATGGAAACGCCGGTCGACAAGCTGGCGGTGAAGACGCCGGTGCCGGAGCCCGCGCCTGAAGAGACGCCGAAGCCCGTGCCGACACCGCCCACGCCCGCGCCCAAGATGCCCGTGCCGGTGCCGCAGAAGGAAATCGCCAAGCCTGCGCCGAAGGAGGCGCCGGCTGTTCCTGACAAGAATGGCCTTAAGAAGCCGCAGCCCGACAAGACCACGCCGCAAAAAGCTGCCCCCCCGGCGAAACCGGCGCTCGACCTCGACAAGCTGTCGCAAATGGCCGCCCAGCCGTCGACGACGAAGACGCGGGCGCCCGCCCAGGCCAATACCCACGCCACCAACGGCAATTCCAACTACGGCAACGCTCCGGCCGACGCCGGCACGCAAACGGCGCTGACCGCGCTGACCCAGCGCCTCCAGAAACTGTGGAACCCGAGCTGCGACGTGCCGGGCTTCAACACCGTCCACCCGGACATCCGCTTCACGATTTCGGTCAGCGGTCGCGTCATCCAGGGGCCGGACTGGACCAATCCGCGCTCCGACCGGGTCTGGGAAGCCGCCGCGGCGCGCGCCAAGACCGCCGTCAAGCAGGGCGAGCTTTACGACGACCTGCCCAAGGAACTGTACAACCGCCCGCTGGTCATCACCTTCGACGGCCAGAAGGCGTGCAACTGACGTCAGCCGGATTAGGGGGAAATCTTATGCGGACGCGATCTTTTGTCATGGCCTTGATGCTATTGGGGGCCGTGCCTGCCGGCGCGAACGCGCAAACTGACAATGCGCCCAAGCAACAGTCACTCTCGGAAACCGATGCCCAAGCTTTCTCCGGCGTGGTCCGGCGCTTGCAGGTGATTTGGCACCCGTCCTGCGAGCTTCCCGGATTTCGCGACACACATCCGGATATCCGTTTCGTGATCGGAAATGATGGACGGCTGGTATCGGGACCGGACTGGACCAATCCGCAGCCGGAAGCCGTCTGGCAGACCGCTGCCCACCGCGCCAAGGTGGCTGTGGTGCGAGGCCAGCTGTATGACGATTTGCCGGAGGGGCTCTACAACAAGCCGCTCACCGTTACTTTCGACGCTCGCCGGGCTTGCAATTGACGCTGCCATAAAAATGCACCTAAGTGCCTTTACGACGGTCGTGAAACACAAGAGGACAAGACCCATGCCGACACCGCCCTCCGCCTTCCCGGTGACCAAGCGCAGCCTGCTGGCCATGGCGGCGGGCGCCGTCGGGCTGATGGCGGCGCCGTCGGTCTTCGCACAGGACGAACTACGCGGCACGGTCGACCAGGGCAATATCCAGCCCCTGCCGATCGCCATCGACATCGGCTCTGCGACCGACGCCCAGGGCAATTCGATCGGCGCACAGATTTCCAAGGTCGTATCGGCCGACCTCGAACGCTCGGGCTATTTCAAGCCGATCGATCCCAACGCCTTCATCGACCACGATATCGGCGTGAAGGTCATGCCGAACTTCGACAACTGGCGCACCATCAACGCGCAGTATCTGTCGAACGGCACGGCGCGGACCGACGCCGACGGCCGTTTGGCCGTCGATTTCCAGCTATGGGACGTCTTCAACACCAAGGACCCCAAGGACGTGCTGATCAGCACGACGCTGAACGGCTCGCCGGAAAACTGGCGCAAGGTGGCGCACAAGATCGCCGACATGATCTATGAGAAGCTGACCGGCCAGGAAGGCTATTTCAACACGCGCATCGCCTTCGTCGCCGAAAGCGGCAAGCGCGGCGCCCGCGTCAAGCGCCTGGCCATCATGGACCAGGACGGCTTCAATCCCTCGTATCTGACCGACGGCGCGCTGAAGGTGATGACCCCGCGCTTCTCGGCGGACAGCCAGCTGATCGCCTATATGGCGCTGTCGGCCGATTCGGCGCGCATCTACCTGTTCGACGTCGACAACAACCGCCAGGAATCTCTGGGTGAGATTCGCGGCATGGCGTTCGCGCCGCGCTTTTCGCCCGACGGCACCAAGCTGGCCTACAGCGTGTCGCAGACCGGGGCGACCAATATCTACGTCATGGAGCTGGCGTCGAAGCGCACGGCGCGCCTGACCAGTGGCACAGCCATCAACACATCGCCGTCCTTCTCGCCCGACGGCTCGCAGATCGCCTTTACGTCCGACCGCGGCGGCAGCCCGCAAATCTATCTGATGAACGCGGACGGCGGCAATGTGCGCCGGATTACCTTCGGCGGCGGCATGTATTCCACCCCGGTCTTCAGCCCGAAGGGCGACCTGATCGCCTTTACGAAACAGTCGGGCGGCCGCTTCTCGATCGGTGTCATGAAGCCCGACGGTTCCGGCGAAAAGCTGCTGACCTCGTCCTACCTGGAAGAAGGCCCGACCTGGGCGCCCAACGGCCGCTATATCATGTTCTTCCGCGAACCGCCCGGCGGCTCGCCGTCCCTGTGGATGGTCGAGGCATCCGGACGCATCGAACGGCCGGTTCCCTACCCCGGCGGTGCGTCGGATCCGGCCTGGTCTCCCCGTTTAAAGTAGGCGGCGACAGGATTTTTCGCTTCTGCAGCGAATTTCATACTAGTGTTTGACAAAACCGGAATTGCATAAGAAGGTAAAGATTAACGCCTTTTGTGCATATTCCAGTCACAAAACTATGAGAAGGAACCCGGGCAAGGTTCCACGATTGGTGAAGGATACGATATGTCGATCAAGACCAAAACCGTTGTCAAAACGGCCCTAGTGGCCTTTGTGCTGACCTCTGTCGCAGCCTGCTCCGAGAAGCCGAAGCCCGTGGTGGAAACGCCGCCGCCGGCCAGGGTCGAGCAGCCGGCGCCGCCGGTTGCGCCGCCCGCGGTAAAGCCTGTTGCAACGCAACCGGCCGGCATCGTTCCGGGCTCGCAGCAGGACTTCGTCGTCAATGTCGGCGACCGCGTCTATTTCGACACCGACCAGTCCTCGATCCGCACCGACGCGCAAGGCATCCTCAGCGCGCAGGCGTCCTGGCTGAACCGCTATCCCACCGTTCGCATCCGCATCGAAGGCAATGCCGACGAACGCGGCACCCGTGAATACAACTTCGCGCTCGGCGCCCGCCGCGCCGAAGCCGTGTCGGAATTCCTGACGTCGAAGGGTGTCGATCCGTCGCGCATCTCGACCATTTCCTACGGCAAGGAACAGCCGATCAATCCGGGCTCCGACGAGGACGCTTGGGCGCAGAACCGCAACGCGCACACCGCGCTCACCGCGGGTGCCAAGTAAGCGCTACGCTTCAAGGTTTCAAAGCCCCCTGCCGGCGCAGGGGGCTTTTTCATGCCCGGCGGTGACCGTAAACGACGGCGGGGATTTACGTCTTATTTCAGCCCCGCTAAGGTGTCATAACGGCGGATCGTTTCACGAAAACCGGGACCGCCGTCCGGAGCGTGTTTGTTTGTAAGGCGGGGAGAAGTCATGCGGGATCATCGCTTTGGATATGGCGTACGGATGAAATTGGCGGCCGGCCTGACGGGTCTGGCCCTGGTGGCGTCGCTGGGCGCGGCCCTGACCGCCACCTTCGTTCCGACGTCGGCGCACGCGCAGCTGTTCAAGACCGACGACGACGAGGACGATCCCAACCAGAAGCCGACCGACAGCACGGTGTGGGACGCCAAGCGCCTGCAAAAGCTCGATCGCAACGTCCGCAAGCTGGAACGCGCCGTGGCGCGCGTCGAGAATAAGGCGTCGCCGCCGATCCTCATCGAACCCGATCCCGAGGTCGTGGCCTTGCAGGCGACCGTCGACACCCTGTCGCGCAAGCTCGATCAGCACAACGCCACGATCACGCAACTGACGGCGCAACTCGAGGAATCCCAACACCAGAACCAGCTGCTGCAAGGCAAGCTCGATGCCTTGACCGCCCGCATGGACACCCTGACCAAGCGCGCCGACCAGAGCGACGCGCACCTCAAGGATCTCGACGCGCAACTGGCGCCGCCGCCGCCGCCGCCGCCCTCGACCGGTGACGCGCAAAGCGATTTCGAGCGCGCCTTCAACCTGATGACCTCGGGCAAGACCGACGACGCCACGCGCGCCTTCGAAGCCTTCACCACGACCTGGCCGGAAGCGTCGCAACTGCCGGAAGCCTGGTTCCGCCTCGGCCAGCTGCGCGCCATGAAGCAGGACAATGCCGGCGCCATCGCGGCCTACGCCACGGCGCTCAAAGGCTGGCCCAAGACGTCGTGGGCGCCGGAAGCGACGGTGCGCCTGGCCAATGCCCTGGCCGACGCCAACCGTCCGACCGAGGCGTGCGCGGCGCTGGCGCAGTTCGACAAGCTCTATGCCAAGATGGCGACGACCGATTCCAAGGCGCTGGCGAAGAGCCTCAAGGTCCGCGCCAAGTGCCCGGCCTGACGGACACCTTTCCGACCTTCGACCGCTATCTCGACGGACGCGCCGACCACCCGGTCGGCGTTGCCGTTTCCGGCGGCGGCGATTCCGTCGCCCTGCTGTACCTGCTTGCCGAGTGGGGCCGGCGGCCGTTGCACGTCTTCTGCGTCGATCATGGCCTCAATCCTTTAAGCAGCGAATGGACGGCGGGTGTGGCGCGCCATGCCAATGCCCTGGACGCGCGCTTCACCGCGCTGAACTGGACCGGCGAAAAGCCGGCGACGGGCCTGTCCGCGGCGGCGCGTTCGGCCCGCCATGCCCTGTTGGCCGACGCCGCGCGCGCGGCAGGTGTCCGCGTCCTCTGTCTGGCGCACACGGCCGACGACATTGCCGAGGCGGCGCTTATGCGCGCGGAAGGGTCCAGCGTCGGCGCGCCGGCCGTGTGGGCCCCGTCGCCGGCCTGGCCGGCGGGGCGGGGGGTCTTTCTTCTGCGCCCCCTGCTCGATCAGCGTCGCGAAGGCCTGCGCGACTGGCTGCGGGCGCGCGGTCTGAACTGGATCGACGATCCTGCCAACGACAATCCGGCGTCATTGCGCGCCCGCGCCCGCCGGCAGGTGGCCGGGCAGGCGGACATTTCCGTGGCTGAAATCGTCCATGCTTTGCCTGACATCGTGGTGCCGACGCCTTTTGATAGTCTCGGCCTTGTTCGCCTTGATCGTGACCGCCTGCTGGCCTTGCCGCGCGAGACTGCGCTTCGTGTCCTTGCCGCCGCGGCCGTTTCCGCGGGCGGACGCGACCGCCTGCCGCGCCGCGACAGTGTCGGTCGCGCGCTCGACGCCATGCGCGACGGCAAGACCGTGACACTCGGCGGCGCGCGCATCGATGGCGGCGGGATCGTGCGCGACTTCGGCGATATCGGCCGCAACGGCCAGCCCGAGCTTTGTCTGCAAGCGGGTCGCGATACCGTGTGGGACGGGCGTTTCGGGCTTCACGCGCCGAAGGACGGCGTCGTCCGACCGTCCGGCGCGGTGCGCGGCGCTTTGAGCGACGGCGATCGCCGGGCGTTGATGGCCTTGCCCCCGGCCTTGCGCACCGTCGTACCGGCCGTGGATTTCGGCCAAGGCCCGGTTCTTGCTTTGCCTCAGTCCGGTGACCATTGTGGGACGGGACGCAGCCATTGCCTGGTCTTGCCGCGCTATCGTGCGGCGACGGGCGCGGTGACACGGGAAAGTGATCTTGCGACGGACGTATAAACGCCTGTAGCAAAATGCAGCAAGCCTCCCTATATCGCAAGGGCCACACCGGCGCCCCGGCCGGGGATTAATTCCCCTGCCGCGCGACGGAAAACGTTTCGCCGATTGGCGGGGCGGTGAAACGGGACTAACATTTTGGGCGGGCCGCAGCCGTGGCCCTCCGTTGAATTTAAGGATTGAACCTGCATGAACATGCGATCCGTCGCGATTATCGGCGTCGTCCTGGCTCTGCTGATCGGGCTCTACATCATGGTGTCGGCGCACATGAACGTGTCGCCGCTGACCGGCACGCCGCCGGCGGAGATCAAGTACTCCGAGCTGATGCAGAAGATCAGCGCCGGCCAGGTCAAGAGCCTGGAGATTCATAACGACGATGCCACAGGCACTTTTGCCGACGGCAAGACGCCGTTCAAGGTCACCCTTCCGCCGTTCGAGCACACCGCGCTCGACAATGCGCTCGACGCCAAGGGCGTTTCGGTCAAATACCAGTCGAACCGTACCTCGCTGCTGATGAGCGTGATCTCGACCCTTCTGCCGGTCATCCTGATCATCGGCATCTGGATCTTCTTCATGCGCCAGATGCAAGGCGGCGGCCGCGGCGCCATGGGCTTCGGCAAATCCAAGGCCCGTCTGCTGACCGAGCACAAGAACCGCGTCACCTTCGGGGACGTCGCCGGTGTCGACGAGGCAAAGGAAGAGTTGCAGGAGGTCGTCGACTTCCTGAAGGATCCGTCGAAGTTCCAGAAGCTGGGCGGCAAGATTCCCAAGGGCGCGCTGCTGGTCGGTCCTCCGGGCACCGGCAAGACGCTGCTGGCCCGCGCCGTCGCGGGCGAAGCGGGCGTGCCCTTCTTCTCGATCTCGGGCTCGGATTTCGTGGAAATGTTCGTCGGCGTCGGCGCCTCGCGCGTCCGCGACATGTTCGACCAGGCCAAGAAGAACGCGCCGTGCATCATCTTCATCGATGAAATCGACGCGGTCGGCCGCCATCGCGGCGCCGGCCACGGCGGCGGTAACGACGAACGCGAACAGACGCTCAACCAGTTGCTGGTCGAGATGGACGGTTTCGAGGCCAATGAAGGCATCATCATGATCGCCGCCACCAACCGGCCGGACGTGCTCGACTCGGCGCTGCTCCGCCCGGGCCGCTTCGACCGCCAGGTGACGGTGCCGAACCCCGACCTGATCGGCCGTGAAGCCATCCTGCGCGTGCACATGAAGAATGTGCCGCTGGCCGTCGACGTCAACGTCAAGGTCATTGCGCGCGGTACGCCGGGCTTCTCGGGCGCCGACCTGGCCAACCTGGTCAACGAAGCGGCGCTGATGGCGGCGCGCAAGGACCGCAAGCTGGTCACCATGCGCGATTTCGAAGACGCCAAGGACAAGGTGCTGATGGGTGCCGAGCGCAAGTCGATGGCCATGTCCGAGGAAGAAAAGAAGCTGACGGCCTATCACGAGGGTGGCCACGCCATCATCGCGCTGAAGGTTCCGGAAGCCGATCCGGTGCACAAGGCGACGATCATCCCGCGCGGCCGCGCCCTGGGCATGGTCATGCAACTGCCGGAAGGCGACCGCTATTCGCAGAACTTTACCCAGATGACGTCGCGACTGGCCATCCTCATGGGCGGCCGCGTGGCGGAAGAGGTGATTTTCGGCAAGGACAAGATCACCTCGGGGGCCTCGTCCGACATCCAGCAGGCGACGCGTCTGGCCAAGGCGATGGTTACGCGCTGGGGCTATTCCGAAGCGCTGGGCCTGGTGAACTACAAGGACTCGGAAGACGAGTACGGCGCCCTTGGCCGCGATACGTCGGAAGCGACCGCGCAGAAGATCGACGACGAGGTCAAGCGCCTGGTCCAGGCCGCATACGACGAAGCCAAGCGCCTGCTGATCGAAAACCTCGACGGCCTGCACAACCTGGCCCGCGTCCTGCTCGAACTCGAAACCCTGACGGGCGACGAGATCGTCAAGGTGCTGAACGGCGAAGAGATCAAGCGCGACGAAACCACCGGCGTGGCGCTCGAGCTGTCGTCGAACGTGGCCGTGCCGGAAACCGAAGTCGCCGCGGAATAGTTACCCGAGGATCTTTTCAACACTGCAAAACGGGCAGGGGCTATCCTGCCCGTTTTTCTTTGTTTACAGCATCTTACGGTCTGGCGCGGCGCAAGGCATGGTTCCCCAACCCTTAAACGAATCGCATTTCGTTATGAGATTGTTAAGGACGTTGGGCGTTTTATGCGGTCCTAACTTTTCAACTAAAAGCCGTCTCTCCGCCCGTTCGAACGACGTCGCGGCAGGCCGGCGTTCCGGTGGTTTCCGGGACAAGACGTGATCGTGGAGAATGCCATGCCGGCTGTCGTACGTGGAGGCAGGCGACAAGCAGACAAGGCCGCCCCAGCGCCGAAGGCGTCGGGCAGCGCCAAATCGTCCCAGGGTGCGGGCAAGGGCTCGGGCCGCGCGCGCGGGGCTGCGCGCAAGGCAGCGACGCCTGCCGGCAAGTACCAGGTCATCGGCTCGGTCGCCATCCCGACCGAGGTCACGGCGTGGTTCGCCGTGCTGATGGTGCTGGCGCTTCTGACCGTCATCATGGCCACAGGCAACCGGGCGCAGATTCTCGGCGGCTCGGTCGTAAGCTTCGTCGACCATCGCATCGCGGGTCTGGGCATCAATGTCCAGAACGTCCGCCTGGAAGGCGTGGTCAATACCGATCCGGCCTGGTCCGACATCACCAACAAGCTCAATGTCCATCGCGGCGATCCGCTGGCCCTGATGGATCTCGGCGCCGTGCAGAAGTCGGTCGAGAATGTCGGCTGGGTCAAGCAGGCCAGCGTTCGCCGCCAGTTCCCGAATCTCCTGGTCATCACCATCGTCCAGCGTCCGCGTCTGGCCGTATGGCAATACCAGGGCAAGGACACGGTCATCGACGACCAGGGCCAGGTCATACCGGAAGCGCACGCCGTCAACTTCCTCAACCTGCCGCTGGTCGTCGGCGAGGGCGCCAATGAAACGGCCGCCGACATCCTCGAGCTGATGAACGCCCGTCCGGCCCTGATGCAGAAGACCTACGCCCTGGTGCGCGTCAATACGCGGCGCTGGGACATCCACCTGAAGAACGGCGCCATCATCAAGCTGCCGGCGCTGAACCAGGACCAGGCCATGTCGCGCCTCGACATGCTGATGGCCCAGCACCGCGTGCTCGACCAGGGCTTTGCCGAGATCAACCTGCTTGATCCCAACGCCTTGCAGGTCGTGCCGCTCGATCCGCATTCCGCCCAATCCGCCCCGTCGCTTTAACAATCTCTCCCCCGATTGCTAATGTCCCGCTTCGAAGACCGTCAGCACGCCAAGTTCCAGGCGACCCGTACCAGCCGGCAACCCGCGGCGCCCGTCATGCCGGCGGGCCGCACCGGCGCGGCGGCGGAGGCCCTGGCCGCGGTGCGTCCCGTCATCGCCTCGGGCCTGATCGCCTCGCTCGACCTCGGCGCGTCGAAGATCGGCTGCTTCATCATGCGTCCGGAAGGCGCGCGCCAGTCAGACCAGTCGATCCGCGTCGCCGGCGTCGGCTACGTCCAGTCGCGCGGCATTCGCGCCGGCGCCATCATCGATATGGAAGCCGCGTCGCAGGCGATCGCCCAGGCGGTCGAGCGCGCCGAGGCCATGGCGAACGTGTCGATCCAGGGGGTGCGGGTCACCATCCCCGGCGCCCAGACGGCGTCGCACCGCGTGGCGGCGCAGGTGTCGCTGGGCCTGAAGCCCATTTCCGACGATGACCTGAACCGCGCCATCGCGTCCGCCCTGGCCCAGGTCCGCTTTCCCAACCGCCGCGCCATTCACCTGTTGCCGGTGGCGTGGAGCGTCGACGACCAGGCCGGCGTGCGCGACCCGCGCGGCCTCAACGGCCGGGCGCTTGGCCTGGAACTGCTGGTCGTCACCATCGACGAGAACGTTTTCAACAATATCATCCAGTGCGTCGGCCTGGCGCATCTGGAAGTCCAGGCCATCGTGTCGGCGCCGCTGGCCGCCGCCGTGGCGTCGCTGGAAGAGGACGAAAAGGAACTGGGCTGCATCTGCATCGACATGGGCGCGTCGTCGACGACCGCGGCCATCTTCGCCAATGGCTGCCTGATCCACGTCGACTGCCTTAATGTCGGCGGTAGCCACGTTACGGCCGATATCGCGCGCGGCCTGTCGACGACGCTTGCCGGCGCCGAGCGCCTCAAGACCCTGCACGGCTCGGCCATCGCCTCGGCCAACGAGGACCGCGAGACCGTCGAGGCCCCGCCGCGCGGCGACGACCGCGGCGGCGCGCCGATCGTCGTTCCGCGCTCGATCCTGAAGGGCATCATCGCGCCGCGCGTCGAGGAGACGTTCGAGCTCCTGCGCGAAAAGATCAAGGCGTCGGGCGTGCAGATCGAACCGGGCGCCGGCATCGTGCTGACCGGCGGCGCCTCGCAACTGGCCGGGGTGCGCGAACTGGCGGTGCGAGTCTTCGACCGCCCGGTGCGCCTCGGCCGTCCCATGCGCGTTCCGCACCTGGGCGACGCGGCAGCCGGCCCGTCGTTCGCCGCGACCGCCGGCGTCATCCTGCGCACGCTTTACGGTCCGCGCGACGTCGTGCAGGTCAAGCGGATCATGACCGCCAAGATCGGTCCCAAGGACGCGCCGTCGGCGGGGCAGGGCGGACTCATTTCGCGCCTGATCGGCTGGCTGCAATCCAACCTGTAACCGCTCGACCGCTTGCAGCCTAAGCTTAGATTCGGAGCTGTCAAAGCCGGCGAGGCCAACCGTCCGCCCGGGAATTTGCGCTCAAGGCGCGAGGCATCGGCGCTTCGCAATAGGCGAGACGCCTCGCGGCGCTCCGGTGCTCAATTGTGACCATTTCGTGACCGGTATTCCCATCCGTGTCCGACGCAGCATATAAGGCGTCAAGACAATTGGATTCCCGAAGATTCACAAAGTCTCGAACCAAACTCACACTTTGGTAACCTTTGTTAAAAAATCTTATCAAAACGGGTTCAAAAAGCCCCGACTCAAGCTATCGGGTAACCAATCGTTAAGGATATTTGATGTCTCATGCTCTTCTGCTAAGAGGGGATGAGAATCGTCCGCCTTTGTCGCCCGAGACCACAAGAGCGGCCGGGTCGAATGAAGAATGGAAAGGTTGGTCCGGAAGCCATGGCTATTTCTCTTTCAGCGCCGCGTACCCAGGAGCTCAAGCCGCGTATCGTCGTCTTCGGCGTCGGTGGGGCCGGGGGCAACGCGGTCAACAACATGATCGAGGCTGGCCTCGAGGGCGTTGAGTTCGTCGTCGCCAATACCGACGCGCAGCAGCTGCAGTTTTCGCGGACCGAGCGCCGCATCCAGCTGGGCGTCGGCGTGACCATGGGCCTGGGCGCGGGCGCCCACCCCGAGGTCGGTATGACGGCCGCCGAAGAATCTTCCGGTGAAATCAACGAGCACCTCGACGGTGCCCACATGGTCTTCATTACCGCCGGCATGGGCGGCGGCACCGGTACGGGCGCCGCGCCGATCATCGCCAAGTGCGCGCGCGAGCGCGGCATACTGACCGTCGGGGTCGTGACCAAGCCCTTCACCTTCGAAGGCCGTCACCGTATGCGCCTGGCCGATGCCGGCATCGCCGAGTTGCAACGCTATGTCGACACCCTGATCGTCATTCCGAACCAGAACCTGTTCCGCATCGCCAACGAGCGCACGACCTTTGCCGAAGCCTTCGGCATGGCCGACCAGGTGCTTCACGCCGGCGTGCGTTCGATCACCGATCTTATGGTCCTGCCGGGCCTGATCAATCTCGATTTCGCCGACGTCCGTTCGGTCATGTCCGACATGGGCAAGGCGATGATGGGGACGGGCGAGGCTTCGGGCGAAGATCGCGCCCTGCTGGCCGCCCAGAACGCCATCCAGAACCCACTGCTCGACGAAACGACGCTCAAGGGCGCCAAGGCCGTTCTGGTCAACGTCACCGGCGGCCTCGACATGACGCTGCACGAAGTCGACGAAGCGGCCAACGCCATCTCTTCGGAAGTCGATCCGGAAGCCAACATCATCTTCGGCGCTGCCTTCGATCCGGCGCTGGAAGGCAAGCTGCGCGTGTCGGTGGTCGCCACCGGCATGGACGGCGTCGCCCTGCAAACTCCGTTGACCACGCCTGTCAAGGCGCAGACCCCGCCGCCGACCTTCGGCATGGGCTATGGTTCACGCACAGAACAGCCAGCCGCCGCGCCCCAACCGGCTGCGGCGGCAGCCCCGATCGCGCCCGCCGCCGAGCGTGTCGCGCCCGCGCCAGTGACCCCCGTCGCCTCGCGTTCCAGCCTGTTCGATGCGCCCGCTGCCGCGGCTCCGGTGTCCACGCCGCAAGCCGCCCCGGAGCCCGCGCCGGTCGCCGAGGAACCGCGCATCATTGCCAAGATCGTCGATCCGCTGGCCAATGAAGACGCCGCTCCGGTCGCCGAAGCCGCTCCGGCCGTGGCGCCCGCGCCGCAGCCGGCACCGATGATCTCGCGCCCGCAGATCACCCGCCCGACCTATCCTCAGCCGCAAGCCCAGGCGCCGGCCGCCGCCGCGCCGCAGCCCCAGGTTCAGCGCCCGGTTGCTCAGCCGCCGCGTTTGTCGACGGAGGAGGAGGGCCGCGAGTCGTTCTGGCGGGGTCTGTTTCCGCAGCGTCAGCGCAATGATTTCACGCCGGTGAATCCGGCGCAGGCTCAGGCGCCGGCCGACGACGAGGCTGACCGCTATGCACCGGCGCCCGCGCGCGGCACGGCTCAGCCCGCGTCCCGCCCGGTCGAACAGCCCTCCATGGATACGGAGGACGATCTGGAAATCCCTTCTTTCTTAAGGCGCCTCGCTAACTGAAGACAGGAAGCAAGCGTTACAAACGGAAATAGAAGTTCGTTTGTTATCCGGCGCCGAAAATCATAGAGTTAATGCGGGAACAGTATTGTTCCCGCATTTTTTTTGTGCCCAGGCCAATGGGGGCGGGGCAAGGCGCGGATTGAGCCACATGGTAACCGATCAGAACGAACAGACCCTGGCGCGTGCGGCAATCATTGCCGGCATCGGTCTCCACACGGGCGTGCCCGTGCGCATGGTTGTGCGTCCTGCGCCTGCCGGCGCGGGTGTGGTCTTCGTCCGTTCGGACGTCACCGATCGCGACAATCGCGTCGCCGCCCTGGCCCACAACGTGACCCAGACGCGCCTCGGCACCGTCATCACCAATGCCGACGGCGTTTCCGTCTCGACCATCGAACACGTCATGGCCGCCTTTGCCGCCATGGGCATCGACAACGTCTATGCCGAGCTCGACGGTCCGGAAGTGCCGATCATGGACGGCTCGTCGCTGCCCTTCGTGCAGATCCTGGATCAGGCGGGTTTCCGCCGCCAGTTCACGCCGCAGCGCGCCATTGAAATCCTCAGGCCGATCGAAGTCGTCGAAGACGACAAGCGCGCCGTGCTGTTGCCGTGCGACCGCTTCGAAGTGCGCTTCGAAATCGACTTCCCCGGCAGTCCGATCGGCCATCAGGCCGTCGACCTGGTCATCACCGAAGAGTCCTTCCGTGAAGAACTGGCCGCGGCCCGCACCTTCGGCTTCCTGCAGGGCGTCGAGGCCCTGCGCGCGGCTGGCCTGGCGCGCGGCGGTTCGCTCGACAACGCCATCGTCATCGACGGCGACCGCATTCTCAACGAAGGCGGCCTGCGCTTCGCCGACGAATTCGTCCGCCACAAGGCGCTCGACGCCATCGGCGATCTGTACGTCCTGGGCATGCCGATCATTGGCCGTTTTGAAGGAATTCGGGCCGGACACGGCCTTAATAATGCCCTTGTTCGTGCCCTACTGTCCGCGCCGGATGCCTACCGCATCGTCGTGAAAGGCGCCGACCTCGCCGAGGTCGGTTAATTCGCGGTTGGCGCGGGCTCTGCCCTCGTGTAGATATCCATCTGACTTCAAGACGGCGATGCGCCGGTTAACCGGCGACAGGGAAGAGGGCTATTGCGTGCGAGCTTCGCGGCTTTTCAAGATATCCGCTACGGTACTGATGCTTGGCGTGGCTACGGCCGCGGGCTTGAGCGGGTGCGCCGGCAAACCCAAGGTCAAGCACCTCGTCTATGAAGAGCGCCCGGTCGAGCTTCTCTATTCGACGGGTATGGAGCGGCTGGACCAGAAGTCCTGGACCGAAGCGGTGCAGTATTTCGAGGAAGTGCAGCGTCAGCACCCCTATTCCGAATGGTCGCGCCGCGCCATCATCATGTCGATCTACGCCAACTATATGGGCGATCGCTACGATGAAGCCTCGCAGGCCGCCGATCAGTTCATTCACCTTTATCCCGGCAGCGAGCTGACGCCCTACGCCTATTACATGAAGGCGATCTGCGCCTTCGAACAGATCGTCGATGTCGGCCGCGACCAGGCCTATACGACGACGGCGCAAGGCCTGCTCAACGATGTCGTCCGCCGCTACCCCGACAGCGAATATGCCCGCGACGCCCGGGTCAAGCTCGACATGGTCGCCGACCAGCTGGCCGGCAAGGAAATGGAAATCGGCCGCTGGTACCTGACCGAGAACCAACCCCTGGCTGCCATCGGCCGTTTCAAGACCGTCGTCGGTGATTATCAGACGACCAGCCATACGCCCGAGGCGCTGTATCGCCTGGTCGAGGCCAACGAAATGATGGGTCTGCACGACGAAGCCGTCCGCGACGGCGCCGTCCTGGGCTACAACTATCCCGGCGACCGCTGGTACGGCGCGGCCTACAAGCTGCTGACCACCAAGGGCGAAAAGCCGGCGGTCCTTCCCGATGTCAAGGGTAAGAAGGGGCCGGACGCCCCGGACGCCAAGAAGAAGAGCTGGTTCAGCATGAAAAAGCCTGAGGTAAAATAAGGTCTTAGGCGTAGGACACGAAAATGTTCGCGAAATGTTCTTGTTGTTTCGCGGCAAATGGGTTCTAATGGGGCGTTCGCGATGACTCGCGGACGCCCCCTTTGCATTTGGCCTACACGGTGCCGCATGTTGACCCGCCTGACCATTTCCGATGTCGTCCTTGTCGACCGTCTCGATCTCGACATCCGCCAGGGCCTGAGCGTTCTGACCGGTGAGACCGGGGCGGGGAAGTCCATCCTGCTCGACAGCCTGGGTTTGGCGACCGGCGCACGCGCCGATGCCGGCCTGATCCGCTCCGGCGCATCGCAAGCCTCGGTAACCGCGGCCTTCGAACTGGCCTCCAATCACGGCGTCTATGATTTTCTCGAAGACAAGGGACTGGCCCTTGAATCGGGGGAGGCCCTGCTGTTGCGACGCGTGGTGACGCGCGACGGCCGATCAAAGGCCTTCGTCAATGATCAGCCGGTCAGCGTCGCCGTTCTGAAAGCCCTGGGTGACAGCCTGCTGGAAGTTCATGGCCAGCATGAAACGGTCGGCCTGCTCGATTCGCGCGCGCACCAGAGCATGCTCGATACCTACGGCGGCTGCGCCGTGGAACTGGCGGGCGTCGCGGAAACCTGGAAGGCGCTGAAGGCGCTGAAGGATGAACACCGCGATCTGGTCCGGCGCGCGCAAAGCGACAAGGCCGAGCTGGAAACGATGACGGCCCGGTTGCAGGAGCTCGACCGGCTGAACCCCGAGCCCGACGAGGAAGCGGCGCTCGCCTCGGAGCGCGCCCTGCTGGGCGCCGGTGAACGGGCGCTCGAAGATATTACCGAGGCGCGTGACGCTGTCGGTGGCGACCAGCTGTCGCAACGCCTGGTCAAGGCGTTCCGCGCGCTCGATCACGCCCGCACGCGCGCCATGCAGGCGGGCGCGACCAGCGAGGACGAGGTTTTGAAGCGGCTGACCGCCGCGGCCGACGCGCTCGACCGCACGCTGATCGCCGCCGATGAAGCCCTGGCGCTGATGGACCAGGCGGCCGACAGCCTCGATATCGAACCCGGCCAGCTCGACCGCGTCGAAGAGCGCCTGTTCGCCATCCGCGCCATGGCGCGCAAGCTGGGCGTGCTGGTCGAAGACCTGCCGAAAGAGCGCGCGCGCATCGCCAAGGCATTGAGCGAGATCGAGGACCTCGACCAGCACATGGCGCGGCTCGACCGCGAAATCCACGCCGCGCAGGTGGCCTTTACTGAGGCAGTCGAGGCTCTGCGTGCGAAGCGTCAGGCGGCCGGTGAGACCCTGGCGGCGGCGGTCATGGCGGAGCTGACGCCGCTCAAGCTCGACAAGGCGCGTTTCCGCGTGGCGGTCAAGGCGCTTGAGCCGGAGCGCTACGGCGCCAGTGGCGGCGATGCTGTCAGCTTCGAAATCAAGACCAATCCCGGCGCCGAATGGGGGGGCTTAAGCGTCATCGCTTCGGGCGGCGAACTGGCGCGCTTCGCTCTGGCGCTCAAGGCGGCGTTGTCGACTCGCGGCGGTCCGGATGCAGCGTCGCCGGTCATGATCTTCGACGAGGTCGACCAGGGCGTTGGCGGCGCGGTGGCCGACGCCGTCGGCCTGCGTCTGAAACGCCTGGCCGAACAGTCTCAGGTCATCGTCGTGACGCATTCGCCGCAGGTGGCGGCGCGTGGCGACCAGCATCTTAAGGTTTCGAAATCCGTCTATGGCGCGGAAGGCTCGGAAAGCGTAAAATCGACCGTGCAACAGCTCGACGAAGCCCAGACGCTGGAAGAGCTGGCGCGCATGCTGGCCGGCGCCGAAATTACGCCGGAAGCGCGCGCCGCGGCGCAAAGGCTGAGGGCCGCCGAGCTGGTATAGCAAGTCCATAGCTGGAGGGACCGATGAAACGCATCGTCCTGCTTGTTCTTCAGTTCGCCGTCGTCGTGGCGGCCGTGGCCGGCGGATTCGCCGCCAACGATCTCTACGGCAAGGGGATGTCCTACGCCGATACCAAATGGTTCCGCCAGGACCTGGACGGTTTTCTTCGCATCGGCCTGGCGGCGGGCGGTCTCTTTATCCTGGTCGTCATCTGCTATCACCTGACCCGGCTGGGGATCGACGACCGCCCTGATCCTTTCGATCCTGACAAGCTGTGACGGCTGTGGCAGTAGAGTCGTCAAACTGAATTTTGGGGACTCTACCTATGACCTTGGATGACGCGCGCGCGCTTCACGACGAACTGGCGGCGCAGGTCAAATACCATCGCGACCTTTACTACCGCGAAGAGACGCCGGAACTGACCGACGCTGAATACGACGCGCTGGAAAAGCGGCTGCGCGCGCTGGAAGACGATTTTCCCGAACTGAAGACGGCCGACAGCCCGACCGCCACGGTCGGCGCGCCGATCTCGGAAAAGTTCTCGGCCGTTGTCCATGGCGTGCCCATGCTGTCGCTCGACAATGCGTTCGATGGCGAGGACGTCGCCGATTTCGAGAAGAGCCTGAAGCGCTTCCTCAAGCTGCCGGACGAAGAGGTCGTGGCCTATACGGCCGAGCCCAAGATCGACGGCTTGTCGTGCAATATCCTGTACGTCAACGGCGAACTGACGCGCGCGGCGACGCGCGGCGACGGCACCACGGGCGAGGATATCACCGAAAACGTCAAGACAATCAAAGGCATTCCACACCGTCTGCAAGGTTCCGATTTTCCGGAACGAATCGAAATTCGGGGTGAGGTCTACTATCCGCTTTCCGAATTCGCCGAAATGAATGCCCGGTCGGCGGCTGAAGGCGGCAAGGTTTTCGCCAATCCGCGCAATGCCGCATCCGGCGCCCTGCGCCAGCTCGATGCTTCGGTCACGGCGTCGCGGCCCTTGCGTTTCTTCGCCTATGCGTGGGGCGAGGTCAGCGACCCCAACTTCACGACGACACAATCGGGCGCGCTGGACCGCTTCCGCGCCTGGGGCTTCCAGGTCAATCCGAACTCGGTGACGGTCGAGGGCGCATCCGGATTACTGGAAGTCTACGACCGCATTCAGAAGGAACGCTCGCACCTCGGCTACGATATCGACGGCGTCGTTTACAAGGTCGACCGCCTCGACTGGCAGCGGCGCCTGGGCTTCGTCTCGCGGTCCCCGCGCTGGGCGATCGCGCACAAATTCCCCGCCGAACAGGCGCTGACGCGGCTGCTCGGCATCGATATCCAGGTTGGCCGCATCGGCACCCTGACCCCGGTCGGACGGCTGGAACCCGTCAATGTCGGCGGCGTCGTCGTGACCAACGTCACCCTGCACAATGCCGACGAGATCGCGCGCAAGAACATCCGCATCGGCGACATGGTGCGCGTGCAGCGTGCCGGCGACGTCATCCCGCAGGTCGTCGGCGTCGAGCTTTCCGAACGTCCGGAAGGGACCGCGGAGTATGAATTCCCGACCGTCTGCATCTGTCCGCTGAAGACCGAGGTCGTGCGCGAATCGACCGCCGGCGGTGCGGAAGGCGTGGCGCGCCGCTGTTCGGGCGACCAGGCCTGCCCGTACCAGCGCGTCGAATACCTGAAATACGTCGTCAGCCGTCGCGTACTCGACGTCGAAGGCCTCGGCGAAAAGCAGTTACAGAAATTCTATGAAGACGGCCTGATCCAGGAGCCGGCCGATATCTTCACGCTGGAGACGCGCGACGCGACCAGTCTGAAAAAGCTGAAGGATCGCGAAGGCATGGGCGACCTCAGCGTCAAGAACCTGTTCGCGTCGATCGAGGCGCGCCGCGATCTGCCGCTCGACCGCTTTATCGCGGCGCTTGGAATCAAGCACGTCGGGGAGACCACGGCCAAGCTTCTGGCGCGCGCCTTCGGTTCGGAACAGGCCTTCCGCACGACGGTGACCGCGGCGGCAGAGGGTGACGAGGAAGCGCGCGACGCCATCGAGCACTTCGACCAGATCGGCCCCGTGGTCGCCAATTCGGTCATCAGCTATTTCGCTCACCCCTATCAACGCGCCATCTACGATCGGTTCCTGGCGCAGGTGCGTGTCAAGGACGCCGAGGTGGTGGCGGGCGATTCCAATGTTTCCGGAAAAACCATAGTATTTACCGGTACGCTCGAGAAGCTGACGCGGGACGAAGCCAAGGCGCAGGCTGAGCGGCTGGGCGCAAAGGTTTCCGGCTCCGTGTCGAAAAAGACCGATATCGTCGTCGCGGGTCCGGGCGCGGGCTCCAAGCTTAAAGTCGCCACGGAGCTCGGCATCATGGTCCTTACCGAAGACCAGTGGCTGGAGATGATCGGCGCATGAGCGTCGTGGCTGTCGTCACCGGCGCTGGCAGCGGCATCGGCCGTGCCGTTGCCCTGGCCCTGGAGCCGGCAGGCTTTACCGTCGTCCTGGCCGGGCGCCGCCGCGACGCGTTGGAAGCCACGGCGGCGCTCGGCCGGGATATGCATGTCGTTGTCGCCGACGTCACTGACGCCGACACCGTCGCAAACCTGTTCGACCAGGCCGCGGCCATCGGCCGTGTCGCACTATTGTTCAACAATGCCGGAATGAATATCGCCGCGGCCCCGCTCGATACCGTGCCGCCGGACGACATCCAGGCTTTGATCGCCACCAATGTCACCGGCGCCATGCTGTGTGCGCGTGAGGCCATGCGCGTGATGAAGGCGCAGACGCCGG
>FTCZ01007421.1_pt1 | contig 48311 bp, 44 predicted proteins | sample 1658871 | NCBI WGS metagenome assembly FTCZ01 (sample SAMEA3914864, study PRJEB12502) | metagenome | biome: forest; material: soil | place: USA | collected 2012-03-12 | depth 0.3 m | reverse complement strand
TACCGCATCAGCGACGGCCGGGGTGGCGCCGGCGCCGGCATGCAGCGGTTCGCGCCGCTCAACAGCTGGCCCGACAACGCCAACCTCGACAAGGCGCGCCGTCTCTTGTGGCCGATCAAGCAGAAGTACGGCCGCAAGATCTCCTGGGCCGACCTTTACGTCCTGGCCGGCAACGTCGCGCTCGAGTCGATGGGCTTCAAGACCTTCGGCTTCGCCGGCGGCCGCGTCGACACCTGGGAGCCGGAAGAGCTCTACTGGGGTCCGGAAGGGACGTGGCTCGGCGATGAGCGCTACAGCGGCGAGCGCGAGCTCGCCAATCCGATGGGCGCGGTGCAGATGGGCCTGATCTACGTCAATCCGGAGGGACCGAACGGCAAGCCCGATCCCGTCGCGGCGGCCCGTGACATCCGCGAGACCTTCGCCCGCATGGCGATGAACGACGAGGAGACCGTGGCGCTGATCGCCGGCGGCCACACGTTCGGCAAAACCCACGGCGCTGGCGATCCCTCGCTGATCGGACCGGAGCCCGAAGGCGGTGCGCTCGAGGACCAGGGCCTGGGCTGGAAAAGCAAATACGGCACGGGCATCGGCGCCGACGCCATCACGGGCGGCCCCGAGGTCACCTGGTCGCAGACCCCGACCAAATGGAGCAACCACTTCTTCGACAACCTGTTCAAGTTCGAATGGGAGCTGACCAAGAGCCCGGCCGGCGCCCAGCAGTGGAAGGCGAAGGCGGCCGAAGCCACCATCCCGGATGCCTTCGACCCTTCGAAGAAGCATGTACCGACCATGCTGACGACGGACCTCTCGCTGCGCGTCGATCCGGCGTACGAGAAGATCTCGCGGCGATTCTACGAACATCCGGATCAATTCGCCGACGCCTTCGCCCGGGCCTGGTTCAAGCTCACCCACCGCGACATGGGTCCGATCGCGCGCTATCTCGGCCCGCTCGTCCCGAAGGAAACGCTGATCTGGCAGGATCCGATCCCCAAGCTCGACCATCCGCTGATCGGTGACGCCGAGAGCGCGGCGATTAAGGCGAAGATTCTCGTCTCGGGTCTTTCGGTGTCCGAGCTGGTTTCGACCGCCTGGGCGTCGGCCTCGACCTTCCGCGGCTCCGACAAGCGCGGCGGCGCTAACGGCGCGCGCGTAAGGCTTGCGCCGCAGAAGGACTGGGAGGTCAACCAGCCGGCCCAGCTCAAGACGGTCCTGCAGAAGCTCGATACGATCCAGAAGGAGTTCAATACGGGCGGCAAGAAGGTCTCGCTGGCCGACCTGATCGTGCTGGGCGGCAACGCTGCGGTCGAGAAGGCCGCGAAGGATGCCGGCGTGGACGTGAAGGTCCCCTTCACGCCCGGCCGAATGGACGCCACCGCCGAGCAGACGGATGCGCACTCCTTCGCACCCCTCGAGCCGCACGCCGACGGCTTCCGCAATTACCTCAGCGGCAAGCAGTTCATGGCACCCGAAGAGGCGCTGGTGGATCGTGCCCAGCTGCTGACGCTCTCGGCGCCTGAGATGACCGTCCTCGTGGGCGGCCTGCGCGTGCTGGGCGTCAATGCCGGGAAATCCACGCACGGTGTCTTCACCAGGAGACCCGGCACGCTGACGAACGATTTCTTCGTCAACCTGCTCGACATGGGCACCGAGTGGAAATCCGCCGGCGACAATCTCTACGAGGGCCACGACCGCAGGACGAAGGCCGTCAAATGGACAGGCACCCGCGTCGACCTGATCTTCGGCTCGCACTCGGTGCTGCGTGCGCTCGCGGAGGTCTATGCCACCGCGGACTCGCATGAGAAGTTCGTCAGGGACTTCGTGGCCGCCTGGGCCAAGGTCATGAACCTCGACCGCTTCTACCTCGCCTGATTTCGGCGCTCGGTCCACTCGGCGCCGAGAACGGAGACGCCATGTACGAATTCCTGGCTGACCAAGTCGTTGGCATCAACGGCTTGGTCAATCTCTCGAACATCATTTTTCTAGCGGCATATTCGGCGAGGGGCGTCCTCAAGCTGCGCGTTTTGTCATTGATCGGCGAGGCCGTGATATTGCCGTACTACTATTTGCAAAGCGAAAAGCTGTGGCCGCCGATCCTTTGGGGGTTGGCGTTCATGACGGTCAATGCGGTTCGCATTGTCGCGACGCTTCTGGAGCGCCAGCCGGTGATTCTCAACGACAAGGAGGAGGAACTCTACCGCGTCGCATTCAGCTCGATCGACAAGCGCGATTTCTTGAAGTTGGCCAGCCTTGCCCAATGGGTCGATTACTCGTTTGGGGACATCATCCTCAAGAAGGATCAGCAGATATCGGAAGCGATCATCGTGGTGTCTGGAGAACTTGAAGCCGTACTTGGTGCCAAAACGCGAATGAGGCTTCCACCCGGCGGGCTGATCGGCGACGTGAGCGCGTACAGCGGTTTGGCCAATCCGGTGGATGTGGTGGCGTGCAGTGCCGGGGTCTTTGCAAAGTGGGATCTGCGGCAGCTGCGGGAGTTCACGGCGGGCAGGCCGGAACTCCGTGCCAACCTTCTGCGGATCGTCAGTGCGGACCTCGCCGCCAAAGTGCGGGATGTCGCCGCGGCAGTTTCCGACTTTACGGGCGAGAGGACTCCGGCCTCGCCTCCTGAGAGGGGCTAACTAGGAGTTGCCGGTATCGAATGTAATATTTGGTCTGGCAAGCCATCTCGGCGATAGGAGCTGGTTGGATGATCCGGGGCGGGATGCGAGCACTCGGGCTGCCGATGGAGTGAATGAGCGCGTCTACGGCCACCATATTCAGGACGACTTACAGGACTCTCTTATGCTGGTTCATCGCCGACGCACCCATAAAGCACCCATTTCTGGGAAATCGGCCTGAAGGCCGAAGCCGTAAAAACCTTATGGGGCAATGGTGGGCGCGGTAGGGATTGAACCTACGACCCCACCCGTGTGAAGGGTGTGCTCTCCCGCTGAGCTACGCGCCCGGAAGGCGCGCGTATAGGATGCGACGGGCCGGCCGTCAACGGGTAGCGATCGTGCCCAAGGCCTCCGGCAGGGCGCCGAAACGCTGGATCACGGCCTCCGCGCCCAGTTCCGACGCCGGTTTGATCGTATAGCCCCAGCTCACCAGCACGGCGGGCAGGCCCGCGCCGTGGGCGGCTTCGACGTCGTGGATCGAATCGCCGATCATGACGGTGCGTTTGGGATCGCCGCCCATGCGGGCGAGCAACATCAGGATGTGCTTCGGATCGGGCTTGCGGACGGGAAAGGTGTCGGCGCCGGCCACGTCGGCGATCGGCGGCATCAGCTTCAGATGCTCCAGGATCGTGCGCGACGGCGTCTCGAACTTGTTGGTGCACACGCCCTGCTTCAGGCCGAGCCGGGCAAAATGGGCGACCACGTCGGCCACGCCCTCGAAGGCCACGGTATGGCTGATCGGGTCGGCCTCGTAGTAGCGCACGAATTCCTTCGTCACGGCGCTGAGCGTCGCCTCGTCCAGGGCCTTGCCGTACTTGGCGAAGGCCTTGCCCATGGTGACCTTGCTGCCCTGGCCCATGAAGATCCGCACATCGTCCTCGGTGACCGCCGGCAGGCCGTGGTCGGCCAGCACATTGCTGACGGCCACCTGCATGTCCTTGGCGCTGTCGATCAGGGTGCCGTCTAGGTCGTAGATCACGGTGTCGAAACGGGCGGCGATGAGGGCGTCTTCACGGGGGAATTCACTGGCTTTCATGCCTGTTCCTTAGCACATCCGCCTTGCCCGGCCGCCAGCCTCGTGGCATCGGAACGGTCATGAAATCGCCTATTGCCGTGGTGGTGCTGGCGGCGGGGGCCGGCACGCGCATGAAGTCGGCAACCCCCAAGGTCCTCCATCCGCTGGCTGGGTGGCCGATGCTCCGCCATGTCCTGGAGAACGTCGCGCGCCTGGGCCCCGCCAAGGTGGTCGGCGTCGTGGCGCCCGGCGCCAAGGCGGTGGCCGCGGCCTTCGCGCCCCATCCGACGGTCGTCCAGGCCAAGCCGCTCGGCACGGGCCACGCCACCAAGGCAGCACTCGGCCAGCTGAAGGGCCATCGCGGGCCGGTGCTTGTCGTGTTCGGCGATGCGCCGCTGGTGACGAGCGAGACGATGCGTGCGCTGATCGTTGCCTGCGCGCGTGAGAAGGCGGCTGTCGGCGTGCTGGGATTCACGGCGGCCGACCCGACGCCGTATGGCCGGCTGATCGTGCGCGACGGCGAGCTCGAGAAGATCGTCGAGAGCAGGGACGCCGTGGGCGACGAGCGCGAAGTCGATTTCTGCAATTCGGGGGTGATGTGCCTCGACGGCGGCCTGCTGGCGGAGCTGCTGGCCGGCATCGGCAACCAGAACGTGAAGGGCGAATACTACCTGGTCGATGCGGTGGCCGTGGCGCGCGGTCTCGGCCATCACGCCATTGCCGTCGAAGGCGAAGAAGAGGAATTCCAGGGCATCAACTCGCGCGGCGAGCTCGCGGTCGCCGAGGCGTCGTTGCAGTGGCGCCTGCGCGCGGCGGCTCTCGAAGCCGGCGTCACCATGACCGATCCCGCCACGGTGTGGCTGGCGGCCGACACCAAGTTCGGCACCGACGTCTCGATCGGCCCCAACGTGCGCTTCGGGCCGGGCGTCACCGTCGCCTCCAACGTCGAGATCAAGGCGTTCTGCGACATCGAGGGCGGCCGCATCGGCAGGGGCGCGATCGTGGGGCCGTTCGCCCGCATCCGGCCGGGCTCCGACGTGGCCGAGGACGTCCACATCGGCAACTTCGTCGAGCTCAAGGCCACCCGGATGGGCCGTGGCGCCAAGGCCAATCACCTGGCCTACCTGGGCGACGCCGATATCGGGGCCGGCAGCAACATCGGCGCGGGCACCATTGCCGTGAATTACGACGGCTACGGCAAGCACCGTACGGTCGTGGGGGCCGAGGTCTTCGTGGGCTCCAACAGCTCGCTGGTGGCGCCGGTGAAAATCGGCAAGGGCGCCAATGTGACCGCCGGCAGCGTGATCACGGAGGATGTGCCGGCCGGCGCCGTGGCCTTCGGCCGGGCCCGGCAGGTCACAAAGAAGGGGCGGGCGGCGTCTCTTCGTGCGAAACTGGCGTCCCGCGCGGCGGCAGCCAAGCGGGCCAAAAAGAAGAAATAGCCTCACCCCGTCTGCGGATCACCCTTCCATGTGCGGCATCATCGGAATCATCGGCAAGGCTCCCGTCACGCCCCTGCTGGTCGACGCGCTGAAGCGTCTCGAATATCGCGGCTACGATTCGGCGGGCGTCGCCACGCTGGTCAACGGCCATATCGAGCGCCGCCGCGCCGAGGGCAAGCTCGTGAACCTCGAGGCGAAGCTCGCAGAGGAGGCGCTGCCGGGCATCATCGGCATCGGCCACACGCGCTGGGCGACGCACGGCAAGCCGTCGGAGCGCAATGCCCATCCGATCGCCACGGATCGTGTCGCGATCGTGCACAACGGCATCATCGAGAACTTCCAGGAGCTGAAGGACGAGCTGGTCGCCGAGGGCAAGCGCTTCGACAGCGACACCGACACCGAAGTCGTGGCCCAGCTGCTGACGTCCTACCTCGAGCGGCAGATGTCGCCGGAGGACGCCATGGGCAAGGCGATGGCGCGGCTGCGCGGCGCCTTCGCGCTGGTCGTGCTGTTCAGCGGCCGCCACGACATCCTGATGGGCGCCCGCCGCGGCAGCTCGCTGGCGGTCGGTTACGGCGAAGACGGCGAGATGTACATCGGCACCGACGCGCTGGCGCTGGCCCCCTTCACCAAGCGCGTCACCTATCTGGAGGACGACGACTGGGTCGTGCTGACGGCCAATGGCGCCACGATCTTCCAGGGCAGCAGGGAAGTGAAGCGCGAGATCCGCCAGAGCGGCATCTCCGGCGCCATGATGGGCAAGGGCAACCACCGCCACTTCATGCTGAAGGAGATCTACGAGCAGCCCACGGTGATCGGCGACACGCTCCAGACCTATCTCGATCCCGCGACCCGCTCGGTCAGCCTGCCGGCGCTGCCGTTCGACTGGAGCAAGGTGAGCCGCATCACCATGACGGCGTGCGGCACGGCCTATTACGCCTGCATGGTGGCCAAGTACTGGTTCGAGAAATTGGCGCGCCTGCCGGTCGAGACCGAGGTCGCGTCCGAGCTGCGCTATCGCGAGCCGCCGATGGCCGAAGGCGGCGTCTGCATCGCCGTGTCGCAGTCGGGCGAGACGGTCGATACGCTGGCGGCGCTGCGTTACGCCAAGGCGCAGAAGCAGACGATCCTGTCCGTCGTGAACGTCCCGGAAAGCGCGATTGCGCGCGAGTCGCACGTGGTGCTGCCGACCCTTGCCGGTCCGGAGATCGGCGTCGCCTCGACCAAGGCCTTCACGACCCAGTTGGTCGTGCTCCTGTCGGCCGCGATCGCCGCCGGCCGCGCGCGCGGCGTGCTATCGCGCGAGGACGAGGAGCGGATGGCGCACGCGTTGATCGAATTGCCGGCGCACATCAACGAAGCGGTCAACATGGAGGCCGAGTACCAGCGCATCTCCGAGACCATCCTGGCCGAGGCGCGCGACGTGCTCTACATGGGCCGCGGCTCGTCCTTTCCGGTGGCGCTCGAGGGCGCGCTGAAGCTGAAGGAGATCTCCTACATCCACGCCGAGGGCTATGCCGGCGGCGAGATGAAGCACGGGCCGATCGCCCTGATCGACGAGAGCGTGCCGGTGGTGGTCGTGGCGCCGACCGACGCGATCTTCGACAAGATCGCGTCCAACTTCGAGCAGGTGAAGGCACGGGGCGGCAAGCTGGTCCTGCTGAGCGACGCGGCGGGCGCCAAGCGCCTGGGCGGCCACGCGGCCGCCTCGATCATCCTGCCGACGGTCGATCCCGTCGTTGCGCCGATCCTCTACACCGTGCCGGTGCAGCTGCTGGCCTATTACACGGCGGTGGCCAAGGGCACCGACGTCGACCAGCCGCGCAATCTCGCCAAGAGCGTGACGGTCGAATAGCTCATTGGGACCGCGGGCCTCCAGGCCCGCCTTATCAAGCTATGAGCGGGCCTGGAGGCCCGCGGTCCCAGATGATCTTAGCGCGTGCCTTGCGGCAGGCCGGGAGCGAGACCCGCGGGTGCCTGCGGCTGCGCGGGCTGCGCCGGGCGCGGCTGGGCGGGCGCCGGGCGCGGCTGGGCGGTCTGGGCCGGCTGGGCGGGCATCAGGGTCTGCACGATGGCGCGCAGCTTGGCGGCCTCGGCTTCCTGCGACTTCTTGAATTCTTCCTCGTTCAGGAAGCGATCCTTGTTGAGGTCGATCTGCAGGAATTGATTGACCGCATGGGCGGTCAACTCGACCTTGTCGAGATTGCCGTCCTTGTTGGTGTCGATCTCGGCGAACTTGATCATCGCGATCTTGCGGCGCAGCTCGTACGGCGGCATGCCCTGGGCCTGCGGTCCGTCGGCCGGGCCCGCGACTGCGGCGTATTCGGCCTGGCTGATCTTGCCGTCGTTGTTCTTGTCGAGCTGGTCGGCGCTGCGCAGCTGCAGGTCGATGAAGTCGTTGATCGCGACCAGGCCCTGGCGGCGGCGCGCCTCGGCCTGCTGGCGCTCGGCGGCTTCGCGCTGCATCGAGCGCTGGACGATCAGGCGGAGCTCCGGCTCGGTCACCTTGTTGTCGCGGTCGGTGTCGTACTGGTTGAACTCGGCATGGACCAGCGCCTCGGCCTCGGCGCGCTCGATCAGGCCGTCGCGATTGGTGTCGAGATTTTCGAACTCCGCGCGGGCCCGGGCTTGGCGCTCGGCGAGCGGCGGCGTGTTGGGACCGTCGGTCGAGAAGGGCGGCTCGGCGACCTTGAGGAACTCATCGACCGTCAGTTTGCCCGCCTTCTTCGTGTCGAGCTGGTCGAAGGTCTTCATGCGGTATTTGAGGAAGTCCGCGCGCGAGACTTCGCCCTTGTTGGCGGTGTCGATCTCGCGGAACCAGAGCGGCAGCGGGACGGGTGCGGCGACAGGCGGCGTCGCCGCGGCGGCGCCCGGCGCCGGAGGCGTCGTTGCGGGTGCCGTCGTTGCAGGAGCCGGGGCGGCGGGGGCAGGAGCGGCAGGCGCAGCCGGCTTGGGTGCCGGCGTTTGCGCGGCGGCCGGGAAGCTCATAGCGGCTGCGACAAGAACAACGGAGGAGAGAAGGCGATTCATAGGCGGTGGACCCGCAGGTTTCAGAAGGGAAGTTCGTATCGGCGGGGACGCGCGCGCTGTCAACGGCTGGGACGAGGATAGAAGGATAGCATGCTGCGACGCAAAGGCGCCGAAAGCATGGCGCGCGGCCATTTGAGTTGCGTCCCCCAGCTGGATGGGCCATCGTGACATCCAAGTTGGTTCCATAGAAGAGCCGCAAGTACTTGGGAGGCAAGGGAAATTTCGCGGATTCGGCACGTTGTTTGCGCCCTGCCGCGAAACCAGCATGACCATGGCAGGACAGACCCTCACCAACACGGCAGCGCTGCTCAGCGTACGCGATGTGTCCGTCCGCTTCGGCGGCATCGTCGCCCTCGACGGTGTCACCTTTGACGTCTTCCCGGGCCAGATCGCGGGCCTGATCGGCCCCAACGGCGCCGGCAAGACGACCCTCTTCAATTGCCTGAGCCGCCTCTACACCCCCAACGGCGGCGACATCCTGTTCGAAAACAAGTCGATCCTGAAGCGGCCGCGCCACGACATCCCGACGATCGGCATCGGCCGCACGTTCCAGAACGTGGCCCTGTTCGACCGGCTGACCGTGCTCGACAACGTCAAGGTCGGCTGCCACAGCCGCAGCTCGACCAGCTTCTTCGAGAATGCGCTGCGCCTGCCCAAGGTCGCGCCTGAGGAGGCGCAGATCACCAAGCGCGCGCTCGAACTGATCGACTTCATGGACCTCGTCCCGTTCACCCACGCGATGGCGGGGCCGCTGCCGTTCCCGATCCGCAAGCGGGTCGAGCTCGCCCGCGCGCTGGCGTCGAGCCCGAAGCTGCTGCTGCTCGACGAGCCGGCGGCCGGCCTTAACCACGAAGAGGTCGAGACGCTGAAGGGCCAGATCAAGCGCGTGCGCGACCTCCAGCACGTCACCGTGCTGCTGGTCGAGCATCACATGAGCCTCGTGATGTCGGTGTCCGACAAGGTGGTCGCCATCGACTTCGGCAAGAAGATCGCCGACGGCACGCCGGCGCAAGTGCAGCGCGATCCGGAAGTGATCCGCGCCTACCTCGGTACGGCGTGATGAGGGGGACCGTGTGATGGCCGGGCTGCTGGAAGTAAAGGGGCTCAAGGCGTTCTACAACAAGACGCAGGTCCTCTATGATCTTGGCTTCGACATCCCCGAAGGCGGCATCACGACCCTGCTGGGCGCCAACGGCGCGGGCAAGACGACGACGCTCCGCGCCATCTGCAATATGGTGCGGACCGAGGGCACGATCCGCTTCGCCGGCCAGGACATCGGCGGCCGGCCGACCGAGGAGATCGTGCGGCATCGCATCGCCCACGTGCCGGAGGGCCGCGGCACCTTCACCACCCTCACGGTCGAGGAGAATCTCCGCATCGCCGCCTACACGCGCGGCGACAAGAAAGGCGTCGAGGCCGAGCGCGAGCGCGTCTTCTCCTATTTCCCCCGGCTCAAGGAACGCGTCCAGCAGCAGGCCGGCACGTTGTCGGGCGGCGAGCAGCAGATGCTGGCGATCGCCCGCGCGCTGATGCTGAAGCCGCGCCTGATGCTGCTCGACGAACCGTCGTTCGGCCTGGCTCCCCTGATCGTGATCGAGATCTTTCGCATCCTGAGGCGCATCAACGAGGAGGAGAAGGTGAGCATCCTGCTGGTCGAGCAGAACGCGGCCCTCGCCCTCGATCTCGCCGACTACGCCTACGTGCTCGAGACCGGCCACGTCGTGATGGCCGACAAGGCCAGCGTCGTGAAGAATGACGAGACCATCCGTAAATCCTACCTTGGCTACTGAGGCGGACCGACATGGACCAGTTTCTCGAGCAGATTGCCTCCGGCCTCGCCAACGGCGCGATCTACGCCTGCGTGGCGCTTGCCCTGGTGATGATCTACGTCTCGACCGACCATCTGAACTTCGCCCAGGGCGAGATGGCGATGTTCAGCACCTACATCAGTTGGCAACTGATGAACTGGGGCGTCAATTTCTGGCTCGCGTTTTTCCTGACGGTGGTGATCTCGTTCGTCCTGGGCGTAATCATCGAGCGGGCGATCCTGAGACCGTTGCACAATGCGCCCGTGCTCTCCGTCGTCGTCGTCTTCATCGGCCTGCTGGCGATCTGCAATTCCATGGCGGGCGCGATCTGGAGCTACCTGATCAAGGAGTATCCGACGCCCTTCCCGAAATCGACTTTCGGTTTCGCCGGTGTGATCGGGCCGCACCAGCTCGGTGTCGTCATCGTCACCCTGATCGTGCTGACCCTGCTCTTCCTGTTCTTCCGTTACACGCCGCTTGGCCTGGCGATGCGCGCGGCGGCCCAGAACCCGCAGATGGCGCGCCTCGTCGGCGTGAAGGTCGACTGGATGCTGGCGCTCGGCTGGGGCCTCGCCGCTGCGGTCGGCTCGGTGGCCGGCATGATGGTGGCGCACATCGTCTATCTCGATCCCAACATGATGGGCGGCATCCTGCTCTATGCCTTTGCCAGCGCCCTGATCGGCGGCATCGGCAATCCGGGCGGCGCGGTGATCGGCGGCTTCATTGTCGGGGTGCTCGAGAACATGGTGGCCTACGCCGGCAACATGATCGAGAAGACGACCGGCGTGTACATCATCGGCAACGGCGAGAAGCTCACCGTGGCACTGATCATCGTGATCTTCGTGCTCACGGTGAAGCCCGCCGGACTGTTCGGCCGCGTCGTCGTGAAGAGGGTCTGAGATGCCGCGGTTCCCCAAGAAGTGGCTGTTGGTCGTCCTGGTCCTGGCCTTCGGCGTGCCGCTGCTCGCGCCGGTCTTCCCCGACGTCGTCTCGAGCTATCGCCTGTTCCTCGTCAGCACGATGATCATCGCGGCGATCGCGGTGCTCGGCCTCAACCTGCTGACCGGCTTCAACGGCCAGATCTCGCTCGGCCACGGCGCGTTCTATGCCGTTGGCGCCTACACGGCCGCGATCTTCATGGACAAGCTCGACGTGCCTTACTATGCGACCCTGCCGATCGCCGCCATCGTCTGCTTCGTGGTGGGCTACCTGTTCGGTCAGCCGGCGCTCAAGCTCGAGGGGCACTACCTGGCGCTTGCCACCTTCGCGCTCGCCTTGGCGGTGCCGCAGATCCTCAAGTACAAGTGGCTCGAGGGCCTGACCGGCGGCGTGCAGGGCATCGTGCTCAACAAGCCCGAGGTGCCGTTCGAGCTGCCGCTCAGCGAGGACCAATGGCTCTATTATTACTGCCTGGTCGTCATGATCATATTGTTCTGGGCTGCCAACAACCTGCTGGGCAGCCGCAGCGGGCGCGCCATGATGGCGATCCGCGACCAGCCCATGGCCGCCGACACGATGGGCATCAACACCTCTCGCTATAAGACCGTTACCTTCGGCATCAGCGCTGCCTATACCGGCATCGCGGGCGCGCTCTCGGCCTCGGCGATCGCCTTCGTGGCGCCCGACAGCTTCAATTTCTTCCTGTCGATCAAGTTCCTGATCGGCCTCGTCGTGGGCGGCGTCGGCTCGCTCGTGGGCTCGGTGGTCGGCGGCATCTTCTACGTGCTGGTCGACAACTCCGCCCAGGCGATCTCGACCTTCATCAAGAACGATCTCGGCCTGCAGTTCGACCTGTCGGCCTATACGATCTTCGGCATCCTTCTGATCCTGCTGATGTACCTGATGCCGCAAGGCATCGTCGGCGGCGTCTACATCCTGTTCCGCCGCCTGCGTCGCGGCTGAAGCAACACCGTTTCCCTTTTACCAGCGTGAGGAGCGTGCATGGCGTGATCTGACAACAGGGAGCTGAAACATGAAGACCAACAGGCGTACCTTCGTGGCCGGAGTCTCGGCCGCAGCAGTGCTATCGGTCAACCGTACAGCGTTCGCTCAAAAGAAGTACTCCGACGGGGCCAGTGACACCGAGATCAAGATCGGTCACACCAACCCCTACAGCGGTCCGGCGTCGGCATACGGCGTCATCGGCAAGACGATCCAGGCCTACTGGAAGAGCGTCAACGAAGCCGGCGGCATCAACGGCCGCAAAGTGAACTTCATCACACTCGACGACGGCTACAATCCGGCCAAGACGGTCGAATGCGTGCGCCAGCTCGTCGAACAGGACAAGGTGCTCTGCACCTTCAACACTCTCGGCACGCCGACCAACACGGCGATCCACAAGTACATGAACCAGAAGAAGGTGCCGATGCTGTTCGTCGCCACCGGCGCGTCGAAATGGGGCAAGCCCAAGGAATTCCCCTGGACGATGGGTTTCCAGCCCGACTACCACACCGAGGCCGTGATCTACGCCAGCCACATGCTGGCCAACATCAAGGACGCCAAGATCGGCGTGCTGATGCAGAACGACGACTACGGCAAGGACTACTACGAAGGCCTGCGCGAAGGCCTCGGCAAGGACGTCGGCCGGATCGTCAAGCACACGACCTACGAGGTGACCGACCCCACGGTCGACTCGCAGGTCATCCAGCTGAAGGACTCCGGCGCCAACGTGTTCTTCAACATCACCACGCCCAAGTTCGCGGCTCAGGCGATGCGCAAGGCTGCCGACATCGGCTGGAAGCCCGCGCAATATCTCAACAACGTGTCGTCCAGCGTGGCGACGGTGATGAAGCCCGCGGGCCTCGACAACGTCCAGAACGTGCTGACGGCGGCCTACCTGATGGATCCGACCGACAAGAAGTGGGCGGATCATCCCGACATGAAGATGTGGACCGCCTGGATGCAGAAGAGCAATCCGGGCGCCAGCCTCGACGATGCGTCGAACGTCCTCGCCTATGCGGTGTCGTCGCTGATGCACGAGACCCTGAAGAAGTGCGGCGACGACCTGACGCGCGACAACCTCATGCGGCAGGCCGCCAACCATCGCGACCTGAAGCTGCCGCTGCTGCTGCCGGGCATCACCGTCAGTACCAGCCCGACCGACTTCTATCCGATCCAGGCCGTCCAGCTTCAGCGCTTCAAGGGCGAGAGCTGGGACCTGTTCGGCGACGTCATGCGCCACGAGAGCACCTGAAAAGAGGGACGGGAGGCCGCCGCCTGCGGCCTCCCTCCACTGCGCTTCAAGGGCGAGACCTGGGAGCTGTTCGGCGAGATCATGTACGCCGAAAGCAGCTGATTTTGTCCGGTGGCGACCGGTTCGGCTCCTGGAATCGATCTCTGCGATGTACGTTCGTTCCAAGCCGGCCAACGATATGTTGGATATAACGACCGTAATTGGAGGTTTGCTTCGACGCGCTTAGAGTCACGCGCATGGATCAGACTCAAGTGGACCGCGAGCCTCTGGCTCGCATCATGAGCGAGCGGGACGCTCGCGGTCCGGAAGAAATTTGGTGAACGATTTCTCGACGGTTTGTCCGCCGCGCGCCGACCTGGTCGGTAACTGCAGTGCATGCACCGGCTCGCGAGGCTCGCGAGCCTCGCGAGGAATGGGTGGGGACGCAGGCGGGCTGGCGTTTTGGGGTAGTCCTCGCGAGGTGGATTTTTGGACGATGATGGAAATAGCGGGAAAATGGGAAGAGTCGCGGAAAATGCCCGCGCCATCGGCATCGGAGGCTTCCCACCTCGGGTGGGAAAGCTGGGAAATTTCACCCAACGGCCGGGAGCGGCCGGGCACGGCCTGGTTGCGTTTTAGGTCTTCACTCCGCCGCGATTCCGGGAGAAAGTCCGCACATCTGACAAGGGAGGAAAGTCAAAAGTGAAAACCAATAGGCGTACGTTTATCGGCGGCGTGTCTGCCGCCGCGGTGTTGTCCGGCTCTACATCGGCGTTTGCTCAGAAGAAGTACGACGACGGCGCGACCGACAAGGAAATCAAGATCGGCCATTGCGGTCCCTACAGCGGACCTGCCTCCGCCTACGGCGTGATCGGCAAGGGCATCGAAGCCTACTTCAAGATGGTCAACGACCAGGGCGGCATCAACGGCCGCAAGGTCAACTTCGTCACGCTCGACGACGGCTACAACCCGGCCAAGTGCGTCGAGGTGGTTCGCCAGCTGGTCGAGCAGGACAAGGTGCTGCTGTGCTTCAACACGCTCGGCACGCCGTCCAACACGGCGATCCAGAAGTACATGAACACCAAGAAGGTGCCGCAGCTCTACGTCGCGACCGGCGCCTCGAAGTGGGGCAAGCCCAAGGACTTCCCGTGGACCATGGGCTACCAGCCCGACTACCACACCGAAGGCGTGATCTACGCCAAGCACATCCTGGCCAACATCAAGGACGCCAAGGTCGGCATCCTGATGCAGAACGACGACTTCGGTAAGGACTACGTCGACGGCTTCAAGGAAGGCCTGGGCGCCGATGCCGCGAAGATCATCGTCAAGCTCGTGACCTACGAGGTCACCGACCCGACGGTCGACTCGCAGATCATCCAGCTGAAGGACACCGGCGCCAACGTGTTCTTCAACGTGGCGACGCCGAAGTTCGCCGCGCAGGCGATCCGCAAGGCAGCCGACATCGCCTGGAAGCCGGCGCAGTACATGACCAACGTGTCGGCGTCGGTGGCGTCGGTGATGAAGCCGGCCGGCTTCGAAAACGCCCAGGGCATCATCACGGCGGCCTATCTGAAGGATCCCACGGACAAGCGCTGGGACGAGGATGCCGAGATGAAGACCTGGCGCGAGTGGATGGCCAAGTACAATCCGGGCGCCAACGTCGGCGACGCGAACTACATCTTCGCCTACTCGGTGTCGTTCCTGATGACGCAGACCCTGAAGAACTGCGGCGACACGCTCACGCGCGCCAACGTCATGAAGCAGGCCGCCAGATTCCAGAAGCTGCGCGTGCCCTGTGTCCTGCCGGGCATCACCATCAGCACCAGTGCGACCGACTTCTATCCGATCCAGTCAGTCCAACTGCAACGCTTCAAGGGCGAGAGCTGGGATCTGTTCGGCGAGATCATGGCGGCCGAAAGCGCCTGATCTGGGCATCCGGAACGGAGAAAAGGCCGCCGGGGCAACCCGGCGGCCTTTTATTTTGCCTGTTGGCCCTTTTCACAGAGCGGATTTCAGGCAACGCTTCTCGGTCAACAAAAAAAGCATATGGAGGAAACATTGAAGACCAATAGGCGTGGTTTCATCCGCGGCGTGTCGTCCGCCGCCATTCTCTCGGCGTCCAGCGTGGCGTTCGCGCAGAAGAAGTACGATGAAGGAGCCAGCGATACCGAGATCAAGATCGGCCATTGCTGCCCCTATAGCGGTCCGGCATCGGCCTATGGCGTGATCGGCAAGGCGCACCAGGCGTTCTTCAAGTCGATCAACGAGGCGGGCGGCATCAACGGCCGCAAGGTCAACTTCATCTCGCTCGACGACGGCTACTCGCCGCCCAAGACGGTCGAGGTGGTGCGCCAGCTGGTCGAGCAGGAGAAGGTGTTGCTGCTCTTCCAGACGCTCGGCACGCCGACCAACACGGCGATCCACAAGTACGTCAACCAGAAGAAGGTGCCGCATCTCTACATCTCGACCGGCGCGTCGAAGTGGGGCAATCCGAAGGACTTCCCGTGGACGATGGGCTATCAGCCCGACTACCACACCGAAGGCGCGATCTACGCCAAGCACGCGTTGGCCAACATCAAGGACGCCAAGATCGCCGTGCTGATGCAGAACGACGACTACGGCAAGGACTACTGGGAGGGCTTCAAGGAAGGCCTCGGCAAGGAGGCCGGCCGGGTGGTCAAGCACGTGACCTACGAGGTGACCGATCCCACCGTCGACTCCCAGGTGATCCAGCTGAAGGACTCGGGCGCCAACGTGTTCTTCAACATCTCGACGCCGAAGTTCGCCGCGCAGGCGATCCGTAAGGCGGCCGACATCGGCTGGAAGCCGACGCAGTACCTCAACAACGTGTCGGCCAGCGTCGCCGCCGTGCTGAAGCCGGCCGGCATCGACAACAGCCAGGGCATTCTCACCGCGGCGTATCTCAAGGATCCGACCGACAAGCAGTGGGACACGGCCGAGGACATGAAGACCTGGCGGGCCTGGATGGCCAAGAACATGCCCGACGCCAACACCGCCGATGCGAACTACACGTTCGCCTACTCGGTCGCCTCGCTGATGGTCGAGACCCTGAAGCGTTGCGGCAACGAATTGACGCGCGCCAACGTCATGAAGCAGGCGGCGAGCTTCAAGAACTACACCAACCCGCTGGTGCTGCCCGGCATCACCATCAACACCAGCGCCACGGACTTCTATCCGATCCAAGCCGTCCAGCTCGCCCGCTTCAAGGCCGAGACCTGGGACCTGTTCGGCGAGGTGATGCACGCCGAGAGCTCGTGATCGCGACACGACATCAGGAAGGGAAGGCCGCCGGTGCTCCCGGCGGCCTTTCTGCTTCAGCGCTTGGCGGCGCTCGCGGGCTCACGCGGCGTGCGGCGCAGCGCCTGGCGGCACTCGGCGGTGGTGATGCGGCCGTCCTTGTCGAGGTCGCAGCGCGCGAAGTTGCGCTCGGCCTGGGCCAGGAACTCGGCCTTGCTGACGATGCCGTCTTTGTCCGCGTCGAGCAGGCCGAAATAGGTCGCTTGGCTGCGGATCTGGCGATCGCTGGGCGGCACGCCGTTGCCGACGAACAGCTCGTCCTTGGTGAGCTTGCCGTCGTTGTTGGTGTCGAGCAGCTTGAAGCGGGCTTCCTGGCCTGCGGCCCATTCGCTGCGGTCGACGAAGCCGTCCTTGTTGGTGTCGTAGCGCATCAGGCCGGACGGGCTGCTGGGGCGTTCGCGGGCGGGCGGGGCCTTGCCCGGATCGGGGTCGCTGGGCGCGGCCAACGCAGGCAGGGTGAAGAGGAAAGCGGCGGCAACCAATGAGACGGGCTTCAGCATCGGATAGTATCCTTTAGGTTGTATCAGAGGACGAAAACACACGCGTCGTTCTCCTTACGCGCGCTTTTGGGGGTTGATATCGTCCGGCCCGCGACCGAAATATGGCGGTGTTGAGGTTTTGTTCCCGGAGCGGCAGGTCATGGCATACGACTACGAGCTCTTCGTCATCGGCGCAGGTTCAGGCGGCGTGCGCGCCTCGCGCATCTCGGCCGCCCATGGCGCCAAGGTCGGCATCTGCGAGGACTTCCGCGTCGGCGGGACCTGCGTGATCCGCGGCTGCGTGCCCAAGAAGCTGATGGTCTACGGCTCGAAGTTCGCGCACGCGTTCGAGGACGCCGCCGCCTACGGCTGGTCGGGTCTCGAGCCGAAGCATTCTTGGGCGACGTTGCGCGACAACGTCGGCAAGGAAGTCGACCGCCTGAACGGCATCTATCTCCGCCTGCTGAAGGATGCGGGCGTCACCCTGCACATGGGACGCGGCCGCTTCATGGACCGCCACACGCTCGAAGTCGGCAAGGAGACGATCACTGCCGGCAAATTCCTGATCGCGACCGGCGGCCACCCCGAGATGCCGGATATCCCTGGCAAGGAATTCGCCATCAGCTCGAACGAGGCGTTCCACATCGAGGACCCGCTGCCCAAGCGCATCACCGTCGTGGGCGGTGGTTACATCGCGGTCGAGTTCGCGGGCATCTTCAATGGGCTCGGGTCGACGGTCGACGTGGTGATCCGGCGCGACCGCGTGCTGCGCGGCTTCGACGAGGAATGCCGCAGCTTCGTGCACGAGAGCCTGGAGGCGAGCGGCATCAAGATCCGCAAGGAAACGGAGATCGTGCGCATCGAGGCGACGAGTGGAAAGGCGCCGTATCGCCTGCACACCAAGAAGGGCGAGGTGTTGGAGACCGACCTGGTGATGTATGCCACCGGCCGCATTCCGAACACGGCGGGCATCGGCCTCGAGAAGGTGGGCGTGCAGCTCGACAAGAAAGGTGCGATCGCGGTCGACGAATGGTCGAAGACGACAGCGCCCAACATGTGGGCGGTGGGCGATGTGACCGACCGCATCAACCTTACGCCTGTGGCGATCATGGAAGGCCATGCCTTCGCCGATACCGAGTTCGGCAAGAAGCCACGCAAGCCCGACCATCGCAACGTCGCGTCGGCGGTGTTCTGTCAGCCCGAGATGTCGAACGTCGGGCTGACCGAGGAAGAGGCGCGCCGGACGTTGGGCGAGGTCAGGATCTTCGCCACGCATTTTCGGCCAATGAAGTCGACGCTCACCGGCAACCAGCAGCGCGTCTTCATGAAGCTGGTCGTCGAGGCCGCGACCGACAAGGTCGTGGGCGTGCACATGGTGGGCGACGATGCCGCCGAGCTGATCCAGGGGCTGGCGGTCGCCGTAAAGGCGGGTGCCACCAAGGCCCAGTTCGACGCCACCGTGGGCATTCACCCCACGGCGGGTGAGGAATTCGTCACCATGCGCGCCTCGCGGCCTGAGCCGGCCCCTGAAAAAGCGGCTGCCGACTGACGATCTGGCCATATGGCATTTCATCCACAGCGCGTATAGGTTCACCACCCCCGGCGGCTGGAGGCTCAGTTTCGGCCGGACGGGAACAGGAGGAGAAGATGACGGCGATTCAAGGCGGGGCTCCCACAGCTGCGCGAACGCAGTCCCGCAGTTCGAGTGCCGCCGACTGGACGCCCACGAGCTGGCGCGGCCGCCCGGCGCTGCAGATGCCGGTCTATCCGGATGCCACGACGCTTGCCGGCGCCGAAGCCCGGCTGCGCCGCTATCCGCCGCTGGTGTTTGCAGGCGAGGCGCGCAAGCTCAAGTCGGCCCTGGCCAAGGTCGCCAACGGCGAGGCCTTCCTGCTGCAGGGCGGAGACTGCGCCGAGAGCTTCGTCGACTTCTCCGCCAACAACATCCGCGACATGTTCCGCGTGTTGCTGCAGATGGCGGTGGTGCTGACCTACGGCGCCGGCGTGCCCGTGGTGAAGCTCGGCCGCATGGCCGGCCAGTTCGCCAAGCCGCGCTCGTCCAACGTCGAGAAGATCGGTGGCGTCGAGCTGCCGTCCTACCGCGGCGACAACGTCAACGGCTTCGAATTCACGCCCGACGCGCGCAAGCCCGATCCCGAACGCATGGTGCAGGCCTACAACCAGTCGGCCGCGACGCTCAATCTTCTGCGCGCCTTCGCGCAGGGCGGTTACGCCGACCTGCACGAGGTCAACCGCTGGAACCTCGACTTCGTGCGCAACTCGCCCGCTTCGTCGCGCTACCATGATCTGGCGGCGCGTCTCGACGAGACCCTGAACTTCATGGCGGCCTGCGGCCTCACCTCGGCCACCACGCCGCAGATCGCCGAGACCGACTTCTTCACCAGCCACGAGGCGCTGCTGCTGCAGTACGAAGAGGCGCTGACCCGCGTCGATTCGACGTCGGGCGACTGGTACGACTGCTCGGCCCACATGCTGTGGATCGGCGACCGCACGCGCCAGCCCGACGGCGCGCATGTCGAATTCCTACGCGGAGTTCACAATCCGCTGGGCTTCAAGTGCGGCCCGTCGCTGTCGATTGACGACACGCTGAAGCTGATCGATGTGCTCAATCCCGGCAACGAGCCCGGCCGCATCGTCATGATCGTGCGCATGGGTGCGTCCAACGTGGCCGAGAAGCTTCCGCCGCTGGTGCGCGCGGTCAAGAAGGCCGGCAAGTCGGTCGTGTGGTCGTGCGATCCCATGCACGGCAACACCGAGACGGCGTCGAACGGCAAGAAGACCCGCCACTTCGACAACATCCTGAAAGAGGTGAAGGAGTTCTTCGCCGTGCACCGAGCCGAGGGCACGCATCCGGGCGGCGTGCATTTCGAGATGACCGGCCAGGAAGTGACGGAGTGCATCGGCGGCTCGACCGACATCACCGTCGACAACCTGAACGAACGCTACGAGACGCAGTGCGATCCCAGGCTCAATGCCAGCCAGGCACTCGAGCTCGCGTTCCTGCTGGCCGAGCAGCTGAAGGCCGAACGTCTGTCCGTGCAAAGGGCCCGTCCGGCGATCTGACGGACGGCACCGGAGCGCGAGCCCGGGGAGGGCAGATGACGCACCCAAGAAACGGCGAGATCGAGCGCTACACCGATCACTACTTCAATCGAACGAAGCAGGTGATCGGCAAGTTCGGCGACGCCCGCGTGACCTATGCCGTCTTCATGCGTCGTCCCGTGGTGTTCGCGCCCAGGCTCGCAGTCGACTGGCTGAAGGAGATGGCGGCCGACCGCCAGGCCAGCATCGAGATCGACCAGCGCTACAGCGAAGGCAAGTGGGTCGGCGCCGGCGAGCCGATGATGTACATCACCGGCTCGTTCTTCCATCTCGTCGACCTCGAGACGATCTTCCTGCAGAAGCTCGGCCCTGCCTGCGTCGCGGCCTACAACGCCTGGACCATGTGTGCGGACATGCCGACGGCAGCCTTCCTCGCCATGGACGCGCGGCACTGCGCGGGTCAGGAAATGGCCGAGATGATGGCCTATGCCGCGTCCGTGGGCTCCGCTCGCGCCAAGCGCAAGGTCAACGCCGTGGGCTTCATCGGCAACGCCACCCACGCCACCGCGCACTTCTTCGGTCGCAACAAGGGCCTCGGCACGATGCCGCACGCGTTGATCGGCTATGCTGGCTCGACCTTGCGCGCGGCGGAAATGTTCTACGAGACGTTTCCGGGCGAGCCGATGACCGTGCTGGCCGATTACTTCGCGCGCGAGGTTTCCGATTCGCTCGAGGTCTGCCGGCGGTTTCCCGATCTCGCGGCCAAGGGCATGCTGTCGTTCCGGCTCGACACGACCGGTGGCCGCTATGTCGAGGGCCTCGATCCAGCGACGTCCTACGCGGTGCTGGAGAAGTATTCGCCCGAATCGATCCGCGGCTATCGCAGCGAAGAGGAGCTGCGCTACCTCGTCGGCACCGGCGTGTCGGCCGCGGCGATCTTCCATCTGCGCCACGAGCTCGATGCCGCGGGCTTCAAGGCGACCAAGATCGTGGCCTCGTCGGGCTTCGGCCCGGCCAAGTGTCGCGTCATGGCCGAGGCCAAGGCGCCGGTCGACGTGGTGGGCACCGGCTCGTTCCTGCCGTCGAACTGGAGCGAGACCTATGCCACCGCTGACATCGTCGAATACGACGGCAAGCCGCGAGTGAAGATCGGCCGCGAATTCCTGCTGCGCTCCCGCACGGGCCGCGAGCAACGTCTTTAGGAGACAGAAGATGCTGAAGTTCTACTACGCCCCCGGCGCTTGCTCGCTTGCAACGCACATCGGCCTCGAGGAAAGCGGCGCCAAGTACGACGGCCAGCAGCTCTCCTTCGCCAAGGCCGAGCAGCGCACGCCGGAATACCTCAAGATCAACCCGCGCGGCCGCGTGCCGGCGCTGGTGGTCGAGGACGGCACGATCGTCGAGAACACCGCGATCCTCGACTATATCGCGGCCACGTACGCCCCGCAGCTGATGCCGAAGGATGCCGTGCAGCGCGCCAGGGCCATCTCGCTGATGGCGTGGTTCTCCAACACCGTGCACCCGAACTTCACCCATATCGGCCGGCCCGAGCGCTTCGCCACGGATCCTTCCGTGCACGAGCACCTGAAGGCGACCGGTAAGGAGAACTTCTTCGCCAATCTGAAGGAAATCGACGGGCTGCTGGCCGGCAAGCAGTGGTTCGTGGGCGATGCCTTCAGCGTCGTCGATGGCTACGCGCTGGTGTTCTACGCCTGGGGCAAGCGTATCGGCCTGCCGATGGCGGAGCTCAAGAACTACACCGCCTGGAAGGAGCGCATGATGGCGCGGCCGGCGGTGAAGCGGGTGCTGGAGCGCGAACAGAGCGTGCTGGTCGCGGCCTAGTAGGATTTACGCCACGAAGTTCTGGTACATCGCCTGCAGGTCCTGGGTTTCCTGCGGCGTGATCTCGCCGTCGAGCACCCTGGTTTCCCAGCCGCGCAGGCGGCGCTTCAGCTCGACGGGCGTGCGGGGGCTTAGCAGCACCATGAAGAACTGCTCGTGCGGCGAGAGCTCGCGATCCTTGCGATAGCCGAACGGCCCGGTACCTGCGGCGCGTGCCGCGCCTTTTGCCGTCGCCACGTTGCGTGGTTGGATATCGCGCGCCAGCACCTCGTCCCAGGTGAGGCCCGCTTCACGGACCATTGCCGAGGCGAGCTTGGCCGCCGCCAGCGCCTCGCCGGTGTGGCTGCTCTCGAGTATCTCCAGGACCTTCGCCAGAGTGGCGCGATTGAAATTGGCCATCGTCTTTATTCCGCTCCGCCACCGCCGCGCTTCCGAGGGGACGGATCACGCGACTTGTGTCTTTGACTATTGGATGAGCAAGCGGCACTAAGCACATACAAGATATAGGCGGTCTTTTGAGCGAGCAAGCGCTTCCCGAGACAACCCGTTCCTCCGGCTTCGTGGCCTATCTGGCAGGCCTCGGCACGTGGTTCGTGCCGTTCGGCATCCAGATGGTGCTGTTCCCGTGGCTGGTGGCGGTCGTGCTGCATATGGATGCTTTTGCGGTAGGCGTGGCGCAGATGGCCCTGATGGCGCCGTCGCTGCTGTTCCTGCCCCTGGGCGGATTGGCGGCCGACCGCGGCAACCCGAAGAAGCTGCTGCTGCGCTATCACGTGCTCTATGCCATCCCGCCGCTAGTGCTGGCGGGCGTGCTGGCGACGGGCGGCCTCAGCTATCCCCTGTTGATTGTTTACGGCCTGGCCGCGGGCTCGATCGGCGCCTTTGCGGTGCCGACACGCGATGCGCTGCTGCCCGTCGTGGCGGCGGGCAATCTGCCGCGCGCGGTCGCGCTTGCGACGGCGCTGCAGTTCGGCGGACAGCTGATCGGGATCGCCTGCGCCTCGTCGGCCGACAAGATCGGTGCACCGCCGCTTCTTGTCCTGCATGCAAGCCTCGTGCTGCTGGGATTGCTCGCCGTGTGGCGGCTGCCAGATCCCAAGCCGCATCCGCCGGTCGACCATCCGGGCTTCTGGCGCAGCGTGTCCGACGGCGTGTCGGCGGCGGCGAAGTCGGACCAGATCTGGCCGGTGCTGCTGCTGAATTTCGGCGTCGGCGTCTTCTATGTCGGGCCGTTCATGGCGGTGCTGCCGCTGGTGGTCCGCGACTATTATCTCGGCGGCTCGGCCGAGCTGGCCTACGTCAATCTCGCCTTCTGGGCCGCGACCATCGTGGCCGCCATCGCCTTCGCTGCCCTCGCGCGACGCCTCACCCTGCGGGGCCGGCTGATCGGCGGAGCGGTCTTCATGGGTGCGATCGTCCTCTTGGCGCTCGCCAGCCTGCCGCCGTTCCCGCTGTTCGTCGCCCTGAACTTCGTCTGGGGAATCGGCGCGGGCATCACCATGACGCAGAGCCGCACGATCATCCAGATCGTGGCGCCCGCAACCCATCGCGCGCGGCTGATGTCGCTGTTCCAATTGGGCCTGAGCGGCGGCGGCCCGATCGGCGCCTTCCTCGCGGGATCGATCGCGGCGGTCTGGGGCACCGAGGCCGCCCTGATGGTGCCGGCGTTCGCGATGATGGTGTTGGTGGCGGTGGTGCTGCTGCGCTCGCGCCTGTGGTCGATGCGGACGGTCGAGTAGGGCGCCGAGCAGCTACTCCGCGGCGGCCCGGCGGCCGAGGCCGAGTTCCTGCCAGACGCTTTCGAGGGCGTTGACGAGATGGGTCATGTCCTCGTCGCTGTGCAGCGGCGTGGGCGTGATGCGCAGCCGTTCGGTGCCGCGCGGCACAGTCGGATAGTTGATCGGCTGGACGTAGATGTCGTGGCGGTCGAGCAGCAGGTCGCTCGCCTGCTTGCAGAGCGCAGCATCGCCCACCGAGACCGGCACGATATGCGAGGCCGAGGGCATCACCGGCAGGCCGACGCCTTGCAGCCGGCGCTTGAGCGTCGCGGCGCGTTCCTGGTGCCGAACGCGCAGCTCGGGATGATTGCTGACATGGCGGACGCTGGCCAGCGCCGCCGCCGCGATCGCAGGCGGCATCGACGTCGAGAAGATGAAGCCCGCGCCACAGGAGCGCACGAAGTCCACGGTCGCCGCCGTCGAGGCGATGTAGCCGCCCACCACGCCGAAGGCCTTGGCGAGCGTGCCCTGGACGATGTCGACCTTGGCGAGCGCGCCGTCGCGCTCGGCGACACCCGCGCCGCGATTGCCGTACATGCCGACCGCATGGACTTCGTCGAGATAGGTCAGCGCATCGTAGCGATGGGCCAGATCGCACATCGCGCCGATCGGCGAGATGTCGCCGTCCATCGAATAGACCGACTCGAAGGCCACGATCTTCGGCGTCCTGGGATCCGCGGCGGCCAGCAGCTGCTCGAGATGGGCAAGGTCGTTGTGCCGGAAGATCTTGCGCACCGCGCCAGAGTGGCGGATGCCCGCGATCATCGAGGCGTGATTGAAGGAATCCGAATAGAGCTCGCAGCCCGGCAGCATCGCGCCCAGGGTCTGCAGCGTCGTCTCGTTGGCGACGTAGCCCGACGTGAAGACGAGGGCCGCTTCCTTTTCGTGCAGGCGGGCGAGCTCATGCTCCAGCGCCACGTGCAGGGTGTTGGTGCCGGCGATGTTGCGCGTGCCGCCGGCGCCGGAGCCTTGCGCGCCGATCGCGGCCTGCATCGCCTTCACGACGGTCGGGTGCTGGCTCATGCCGAGGTAATCGTTGCTGCACCATACGATGACTTCGCGCGGCGCAGCCCCGGCGCGATGCAGGCGCGCGCGCGGGAAGGCGCCCACCATGCGTTCGAGCTCCGCGAAAACCCGGTAACGTCCCTCGTCGCGCAGGCGATCGAGGTGGCCGGCGAAAAATGCCTCGTAATCCATACTGCTGTCTGTCTCCCGCGCGGCCGATATTAGTCGGCTTGGCTGTGGTCAACAGACGCAATTTAGTCGCAACAAACCGTGATTAGATCTGCGAACGATTCGCAACTAAGGCCGCACGAAGATCGCCGCGATCAACGCGACACTGAGCATCAGGGAGACCGAGAGCATCGGCAGGGCGCCCAGCCAGCGAGTCTGCGGGGGCAGCAAGTCCCAATGGCGCAGGGTGGGGATCGCCGCCGCGATCGCGAACAGCACGCCCAGCGCCCAGAAGCCCAGCGCAAAAGGCGTGGCGATGTTCACCTGGTCGGTGGTGGCGCTGGTGATCCCGATGCCGATGATCGCGGGTACCACGCAGGCAGCAAAAAGGGCGACCGCCCAGGTCGCCCTCCTGCGTATGCGCCGGCTGGTGCCGGCGGGAGCTTCGCTCACTTCAGCCGCCAACAGGTCAGCCCTTGAAGAGGCCTTCCGACTTCAGGTCGGCCAGAGCCAGGTCGAACGCCTTGTGCAGGCGGCCGAACAGGTCGGCGAGTTCGGTCTCATTGATGATCAGCGGCGGGCAGATCGCGACGCGGTCGCCCATGTTGCGCACGAACAGGCCGAGCGCCTGGGCGTGGTTGGCAACACGCGCGCCGGCGCCGACCGCCGCAAGGTCGAACGGCGTGCGGGTCTTCTTGTCGGCCACGATCTCGACCGCGCCCACCATGCCGACGCTCATGGCCTCGCCGACCAGCGGATGATCGGCGAACGACTGGATGTGCTTGGTGAAGAGCGGCGACATGCGCTTGGCATGGCCGAACAGGTCGATCTCGTCGTAGATCTTCTGTGCCTCGAGGGCGACGGCTGCCGCAACCGGATGGCCGGAGTAGGTGAAGCCGTGGCCCCAGGTGCCGATCTTGTCGCTCTCGCTCACCAGCGCCTGATAGCCCTTGTCGTTGATCATCACCGCCGAGATCGGCAGGAACGAAGCCGACAGCGCCTTGGCGCAGGTCAGGATGTCCGGCTTGATGTTCATCGTCTGGCAGCCCCAGACGTTGCCGGTCCGACCGAAGCCGCAGATCACTTCGTCGGCGACGAACAGCATGTCGTACTTCTTCAACACGGCCTGGATTTTCTCGTAATAGCCCTTGGGCGGCACGATCACGCCGCCGGCGCCCATCACCGGCTCGGCGATGAAGGCGGCGCAGGTCTCGGGGCCTTCCTTCACAATCAGCGCCTCGAGCTCCTCGGCGCAGCGCGTCGCGAACTGCTCCTCGGTCTCGCCTTCGTTGTGGAAGCGATAATAATGCGGGCAGCTGGTGTGCAGGATGCCGGCGATCGGCAGGTCGAACGAGCGATGGTTGATCGGCAGGCCGGTGAGGCTGGCGGCCGCGACGGTCACGCCGTGATAGCCCTTGATGCGCGAGATGATCTTCTTCTTCTCGGGCCGGCCCAGCGCATTGTTCATGTACCACACCATCTTGATGACGGTGTCGTTGGCCTCCGAGCCCGAGTTGGCGAAGAAGACCTTGGACGCCTCGAACGGCGCCATCGACTTCAGCTTCTCCGCGAGGTTGATTGCCGGCTCGTGAGAGCGCTGGTTGAAGGCGTGGTAGAACGGCAGCTGCTTCATCTGCTCGTACGCGACGGTCGCCAGCCGCTCGTTGCTGAAGCCGAGGGCGGCGGACCACAGGCCGGCCATGCCCTCGATGTATTCCTTGCCGTCGTCGTCCGTGACGTAGACGCCGCGGCCGCGCACAATCGTCACCGGACCGGTCTGCTCGTGCTTCTTGAGGTTCGTGTAGGGATGCAGGTGGTGCGCAATATCTCGGGCCGCGTTGGAATTGCCGCGGAAGCTGCGAGGAACGTCGTTCATGGGCACACCTTTGGGAAACGCTGAGGTGGCCAAGATAACGACCCGCAATAGCCCCTGTCCAACAATGTGCGCTCGGGCCGCACATGCGTTTTTTGTGGAATTGACGGCCCCACACAGGCAGTGCAACTTATTGAGTTATATGCGCCTGTGCCTGAATCCGGGCGATTTGTGAGGGGGATAAAGGATGAAGTTGAGCTTCGGGCGCGGGATCGCGCTGGCCGCCGTGTGCGCCACTCTGTCGATCGCATCGATCGCGGATGCCAAGACATTCAAGTGGGCCAATTCGGGCGACGTGAGCTCGATGGACCCCTACGCCCGTCAGGAGACGTTCCTCCTGACCTTCACCGCCAACATCTACGACCCGCTCGTGCGGCGCGACAAGGACCTCAAGCTCGAGCCGGCGCTCGCCGTGAAGTGGGGCCAGATCGATTCGATGCATTGGTTCTTCGACCTGCGCCAGGGCGTGAAGTTCAGCGACGGCTCGCCCTTCACCGCCGATGACGTCGTGTTCTCGCTGAACCGCGCCAACGGCCCAGGCTCGAACATCAACAGCAACTTCTCCTCGGTGAAGTCGATCAAGAAGGTCAACGACTTCCGTGTCGAAGTAGAGCTGGTGGTCGCCGATCCGCTGCTCGCCGACAAATGGTCGCAGGTCAGCATCATGTCCAAGGCCTGGTGCGAGAAGAACAACGCCGTTCAGGCGGCCGATATGATCAAGAACGAGGAAAACTTCGCGACGCGCAACGCCATGGGCACCGGTCCGTTCGTGGTCAAGGAACGCCGTGCGGGTGAGAAGACGATCCTCGTGCCGAACCCGACCTGGTGGGACAAGCCGACCCATAACCTGACCGAGGTGATCTTCACGCCGGTCGCGAACGCCGCGACCCGTATCGCCGCGCTCAAGGCGGGCGACATCGACATGACCTACGAGGTCCCGCCGGCCGACACCGAGAACCTCAAGAAGGACGCCAACATCAAGGTGATGGAAGGTCCCGAGACGCGCGTCGTCTACCTCGGCTGGGACCAGGAGCGCGACGAGCTGGTCGAGTCCAACGTCAAGGGCAAGAACCCATTCAAGGACAAGCGCGTCCGCGAAGCGATGTATCGCTCGATCGACGTCGAGGCGATCAAGCGCACCGTGATGCGCGGCCAGTCGTTCCCGACCGCCCTGATGGTGGCGCCGGGCCTCAACGGCTACACCAAGGACCTCGACGTCCGTCCGTCGCTGCTCAAGCCGGAAGAAGCCAAGAAGCTCCTCGCCGACGCGGGCTACCCCGACGGCTTCGAGACCGGCATGGATTGCCCGAACGATCGCTACGTCAACGACGAGAAGATCTGCCAGGCCGTGGTGGCGATGCTGGCCAAGATCGGCGTGAAGGTGAATCTGCGGGCCCAGACCCGCAATCTCTACTTCGCCAAGATCCTGCGCAGCACGCAGGACGGCAAGCCGAACCAGACCAGCTTCTACATGCTGGGCTGGAGCCCGGGCCAGACCTACGATGTGCACAACGTGTTCGAGCAGATCATCGAGACGCCGGACATCAAGCGCAAGAAGGGCCTCTACAACTCGGGCGGCTACTCGAACAAGAAGTTCGACGAGCTCGCGGACAAGGTCGAGGTCGAGACGGACAAGGCAAAGCGCGACGCCATGATCCACGAGGCGACCGAGATCTATACCAAGGACTACGCCTACATCCCGCTGCACCAGCAGGCGCTGGTCTGGGCGATGCGTAAGAACGTCGACCTGGTCCAGCCGGCCGACAACACCTTCCCGCTGCGCTTCGTCACCGTGAAGTAAGCGCTGCGGCGTCATGACGACTGGCCCCGGCTGCCCTGGCAGCCGGGGCCAGTTCCGTTTTGATGTCATTCCTGCTACGGCTGTTTCAGCCCAATTAATCGATAAATGCTCGCATTCATCCTCCGTCGTCTGGTCCAATCGATCGCCGTGCTGCTGACGGTCGGCCTGGTGTCGTTCTTTTTGTTCCGTTACGTCGGCGATCCGATCAATTCGATGGTCGGCCAGGACACGCCGGCCGCCGAGCGCGAGGCGCTGAAGGAAAAGCTCGGCCTCAACGATCCCGCGCCGGTCCAGTTCATCCATTTCATCGGCAATGCAGCGCGCGGCCGGTTTGGGCTGAGTTACCGCACCTCCGAGCCGGTTAATCGCCTGATCCTGGAGCGCATGCCCGCGACGCTGGAGCTGTCGTTCTGCGCGGCCGTGTTCGCCCTGTTCATCGGCATCCCGATGGGGGTCTACACCGGTCTCTATCCACGGCACTGGTCGAGCCGGTTGTTCCAGGCGGTCTCGCTGGTGGGCGTGTCGCTGCCGACCTTCCTGATCGGCATCCTGCTGATCCTGCTGTTCGCCGTGATCCTACACTGGCTGCCGTCGTTCGGGCGCGGCCAGACCTCGACCTTCGGCTGGTGGACGACCAACTTCACGAGCTGGAAGGGGCTACAGGCCCTGATCCTGCCGTCAATCACGCTGGGCCTGTTCCAGCTCACCCTGATCATGCGCCTGGTGCGCTCCGAGATGCTCGAGGTGATGCGTACCGACTACATCAAATTCGCGCGCGCCCGCGGCCTTACCAATCGCGCAATCAACTTCGGCCATGCGCTCAAGAACACCCTGGTGCCGGTGATCACCGTGACCGGCCTGCAGCTCGGGTCCCTGATCGCCTTCGCGCTGGTCACCGAGACCGTGTTCGCCTGGCCGGGCGTCGGCCAGCTCTTCATCCAGTCGGTGCAGTTCGCCGACATTCCGGTGATGGCCGCGTACCTCATGCTGATCGGCCTCTTGTTCGTGCTGATCAACCTGGTTGTCGATCTTCTCTATTTCGTGGTCGATCCGCGCCTGCGCGGGCCGGGCGCGGCGCGGGCAGGGCACTGACCATGGCAAGCGGTACCTCCTGGCTCGCGCGCGCGGCCGACAGCGACATCTGGTGGAGCTTCAAGTCCTCGACCCTGACGGTGATCGCCGCCGCCGTGACCGTGCTGATCCTGGCGGTCGCCTTCCTGTCGCCGCTGATCGCGCCGCATACGCCGTTCGACCCCAGCACGCTCAGCCTCAGCGACGGCCTGAAGCCGCCCGCCTGGATGCAGGACGGCGATTGGGCCTTTCCGCTCGGCACCGACGACCAGGGCCGCGACGTGCTGTCGTCGATCATGTACGGCACGCGCCTGTCGCTGGTCGTGGGCCTCGCTTCCGTGATCGTGTCGATGCTGCTCGGCATCTCGCTCGGCCTGGTGAGCGGCTATGTCGGCGGTGCCACCGACGCGGTGATCATGCGCATCGCCGATGTGCAGCTCACGTTCCCCGCCATCCTGGTGGCGCTGCTGATCGACGGCGTCGTGCGCGGGCTGATCTCGGTGCAGAGGCACGATGAGATCGCGCTGTTCGTCATCATCGGCGCGATTGGCCTGTCGTTCTGGGTCCAGTATGCGCGGACCGTGCGCGGCTCGGTGCTGGTCGAGAAGAACAAGGAATATGTCCAGGCGGCCCGCGTGATCGGCCTGTCGCCCGTGCTGATCATGGTGCGTCACGTGCTGCCCAACGTGACGGGACCCGTGCTGGTCATCGCCACCATCAATCTGGGCCTCGCGATCATCTCGGAAGCGACGCTCTCGTTCCTCGGCGTCGGCCTGCCGTCGACCCAGCCCTCGCTCGGGACCCTGATCCGGCTCGGCAACGAGCTGCTGCAGTCGGGCGAGTGGTGGATCACCGTGTTCCCGGGCGTCACGCTCGCGGCTCTCGTGCTGGCGGTCAACCTGCTGGGCGACTGGCTGCGCGACGCCCTCAATCCGAAGCTGCGCTGATGGCGAGGAACAATCCTCCCCTTTTGGAAGTGAAGAACCTGCGCGTCGAGTTCCCGACGCGGCGCGGCACCCTGGTCGCGGTCGACGACGTGTCGTTCGACATCGCACCGGGCGAGGTGCTGGGCGTGGTGGGCGAGTCGGGCGCAGGCAAGTCGCTGACCGGCAATGCCATCATCGGCCTGCTCGAGCCGCCGGGTCGGATCGCGGGCGGCGAGATCCGCCTCGAAGGCAAGCGCATCGACAACCTGCCGTACGAGGAGATGCGCAAGGTCCGCGGCGCACGCATTGGCGCCATCTTCCAGGATCCGCTGACCAGCCTCAATCCGCTCTATTCGGTCAGTCATCAGCTGGTCGAGACCATCCAGACCCACATGCCGCTGTCGGCCTCGGCCGCGCGGGCGCGCGCGCTCGATCTCTTGAAGGAGGTCGGCATTCCGGGTGCCGAGCAGCGCATCGACCACTATCCGCACCAGTTCTCCGGCGGCATGCGCCAGAGGGTGGTGATCGCGCTGGCGCTCTGCGCCGGCCCGCGCCTGATCGTGGCCGACGAGCCCACGACGGCGCTCGACGTGTCGATCCAGGCGCAGATCATCGCGCTCCTGAAGAAGCTCTGCCGCGAGCACGGCACGGCGGTGATGCTGGTGACGCACGACATGGGCGTGATCGCCGAGACCGCCGACCGCGTGGCGGTGATGTATGCCGGCCGCATCGCCGAGATCGGTCCGGTGCGCGATGTGATCAAGCATGCGCAGCATCCCTATACCAAGGGCCTGATGGGCTCGATCCCGAGCCTCGGCGTGCGCACCGAGCGGCTGACCCAGATCGACGGCTCGATGCCGCGCCTGACCGAAATCCCGACAGGCTGCGCCTTCAATCCGCGCTGCACCTTCCGCGGCGAGCGCTGCCTGGTCGAGCGGCCGGACCTGATGCCGGCGGGTGCGAGCCGCGCGGCCTGCTGGCGGCACGATCCGCAGGGTGTCGGCAAGCCGGTCGCCCCGGTGCGGGAGACGATCAATGTCTGAGGCAATGGCAGAGGGCAGCCAGTACGTCCGCATCGATGGCTTGAAGCGCTATTTCGACGTCTCGGCACCCTGGCTGGTGCGCACGATCGAGGGCCGTCCGCGCCAGATCGTGCAGGCGGTCGACGGCATCGACATCAAGATCGCCAAGGGCGAGACATTCTCGCTGGTGGGCGAGTCGGGCTGCGGCAAGTCGACGGTCGCGCGTCTCGTCGTCGGACTCTATCCGCCGACCGCCGGCAAGATCGTGTTCGACGGCCATGACATGGCCGAGCGGCGCGGGCAGGGCGCCCATTCGACCCTGCGCCGGCGCATGCAGATGATCTTCCAGGACCCGTTCGCCAGCCTCAACCCGCGCTGGCGCGTGTTCGACATCATCGCCGAGCCGATCCGCGCTTTCGGTCTGTCCAAGGACAAGGCCGACCTGGAGAAGCAGGTCGGCGATCTCCTTAAGCAGGTGCGGCTCACGCCGGCCGACGGGCGCAAGTATCCGCACGAATTCTCGGGCGGTCAGCGCCAGCGCATCTCGATCGCGCGGGCACTTGCCAGCCGGCCGGAGTTCCTGGTGTGCGACGAGCCCACCTCGGCGCTCGACGTTTCGGTGCAGGCCCAGATCCTGAACCTGATGATGGACCTGCAGCGCCGCCTGCAGCTCACCTATCTGTTCATCAGCCACAACCTGGCGGTGGTCTACCACATCTCCACGCGGGTCGGCGTGATGTACCTCGGCCGCCTGGTCGAGCAGGCGCCGACCGACATCTTGTTCAAGCGGCCCAAGCATCCCTACACGCGGATGCTGCTCGATACGATCCCCGACCTCGACATGACCGGCCGCCAGCGGGCGCCCGTGGCGGGCGAGGTGCCGAGCCCGCTCAACCCGCCCCCGGGCTGCAGTTTTCATCCACGCTGCCCGTTCGCCAACGACCGGTGCAAGGCGGAACGGCCCAAGGCCTTGCCGATCGAGGGCGGCACCGTGGCCTGCCACGGCATCGAAGAGGGCCGCATCCCGATCGAGGACCGGGTCTACGCCGCGCGCGGATGATGCAGATTCCCGTGTGGGTGGTGGTGTGCATTCGCGCAGGTTGACTGTGCTTGACCCACCACGCGGCTACCTTACGATCCCGCCCTTAGATTTGTGCGATTGGAGAGTATGCATGCCGGTCATTAACCGCATCGCCTCGTTTCATAAGGACATGACGGCATGGCGCCACGATATTCATAGCCATCCGGAAACGGCTTTCGAGGAAGTGCGCACGGCCGACGTCGTCGCAGAGAAGCTGAAGTCCTTCGGTCTCGAAGTGCATCGCGGATTGGCCAAGACCGGCGTCGTGGGCGTTTTGCGGTCGGGCAAGTCGGGCCGGGCGATCGGCCTGCGCGCCGACATGGACGCGCTGGATGTGCACGAGACCAACGATTTCGACCACAAATCGACGATCCCCGGGAAGATGCATGCCTGTGGTCATGACGGCCATACCGTGATGCTGCTGGGTGCGGCCAAGTACCTGGCCGAGACCAGGAACTTCGACGGCACCGTCTATTTCATCTTCCAGCCGGCCGAGGAGAACGAAGGCGGCGGCCGCGTGATGGTGGAAGAGGGGCTGTTCGAGAAGTTCCCGGTCGAGGGCGTCTACGGCATGCACAACATCCCGGGCATTGGCGTCGGCAAGTTCGCCGTGCGTCCGGGCCCGATGATGGCGGCCTACGACATCTTCGAAGTCGTCCTGAAGGGCGTCGGCGGCCACGGCGCCATGCCACACCATACGATCGATCCGGTCGTCGTGGGCGCGCACATCGTGACGGCGTTGCAGTCGATCGTGGCGCGCAACGTCGATCCGATGGACACCGCCGTCGTCTCTACGACGCAGATCCACGCCGGCGACGCCTGGAACGTGATTCCGCAGGAATGCGTTCTGCGCGGCACCGTCCGGACCTTCAAGAAGCCGGTTCAGGACATGATCGAGAAGAACATCGAGAAGATCTCGCGCAGCGTCGCGGCGGGCTTCGGCGCCGAAGTCGTGAAGTGGCGCTACGAGCGGCGCTATCCGGCGACCGTGAATTCCGTGCAGGAGACCGAGTTCGCAGCCCATGCCGCCTCGGCGCTGGTCGGCCTCGAGAACGTCAACCGCAACCCGACGCCGGCCATGGGCAGCGAGGACTTCGCCTGGATGCTGCTCAAGAAGCCGGGCTGCTACATCTGGATCGGCAACGGCGACGGCGAAGGCAGCTGCATGGTCCACAATCCGGGCTACGACTTCAACGACGACATCCTGCCGATCGGCGCGTCCTACTGGGCGACCCTGGTCGAGCAGCAACTCGCCCGCGAGGCCATTCCGCAGGCAGCGGAGTAAGGGTCGAACAGAGACCTCGCGCGGCAATTGTCGTGTCCGCTTCGGCGCATCCTTACGCAAACAAGCGCATTGGGCTGGCGACCATCCATGCCAAGGAGCTGGCGATCGCGCCGCCGTTCCGGCGCCTGCTCGCCGCCGACGTCGTTGTGGCACCGAAGATCGACACCGACACCCTCGGCACGTTCTCCGGCGAGATCCCGCGCAACGACGAGCTGATCCAGACGGCGGTGGTGAAGGCGCAGATGGCCTTCGCCACGCTCGACGTCGACTGCGCGATCGCCAGCGAGGGAAGCTACGGCCCGATCGACCGCGTGCCGCTCAACGCCGGCGGCGTCGAGATCATGGCCTTCGTCGACCGCAAGCGCGGCGTGAAGATCGTCGAGACCCTGCTGACCCATCGCACCAACTGGCGCATGTGGCGCCTCAAGCCGGGCGATCCCCTGCTGCCGGTGGCGGTCAAGACGCTGCGCTTTCCCGAGTACGGCGTCTTTGTGATGAAGAACTCCGACTACAGTCATCCCGTGAAGGGGCTGGAGACGGTCGACGAAGTGATGGCCGCGGTCGACCGCGAGGCCCGCCTGTCGGACGACGGGCTCGCGCTGATGATCGCCGACATGCGTGCCCACATGAACCCGACGCGCATGAAGGTGCTGCGGGCGCTCGGCTGGAAGCTCGCCAAGCGTCTGTCGCATGTCTGCCCGAAATGCGCAGCGCCGGGCTTCGGCCATATCGACTCGCGGCGCGGCCTGCCGTGCGGCGGCTGCGGCCAGCCCACGCACTACGTCCATTTCGAGATCGACGGCTGCAACGTCTGCGGCCATGCCGTCGGCCGCCCGCGCAAGGACGGCCTCAAGGCCGCACCAAAGCTCGCCTGCCAGCCCTGCCGCCAATCTGGCGCCAAGGGCGGAGCCGCGGCGGCCATCCACCGCTAGCCGGGAATATCCGTCGCCAAGTGGAAGAGGCAGTCGCCGCGCTCGCAGCGCGCGGGGATGCGCTTGCACAGCACGAGTCCGGCGCGCTTGAAGGTCAGCGTCTCGGGCGTGCGCCACGGCGTGTGGTGGAAGTGGATGCGCGCGGCGGGTTGGCCTGAGGTGACCTCGTCCCCAAGATTTACCAGCGGCTCGAACAGGCCGCCGTCGGAGGCGTAGACGTAATAGTCGTCGCCGCCGATCTCGGTGAGGCGCGTTGGCGTGGGCGCGGGCACGGGGCCCTGCAACAGGCCGATGTGCGCCAGCACGCGGCGCATGCCGTCCTCGGCGACCTTGAGCGAATGCGGCGTGACCAACCCGCCGCCGCCCAGCTCGGTGCCCATGGCGATCACGCCCTGTCGCGCCGAGGCGGAGGTGAAGGTCCGGCCGCCACCCTGGGGCGCCGCCGCAAGATAGCTCACCGGCGCGCCGAAGGCCTTCAGCATGCCCACGACCTTCTTCATGCGTTCGGGGTCGGGGTTGCGTGGCGCGAGCGCGCTCGGGATATAGGCCAGCGAACTGCCGCCGGAGTGGAAATCGAAGCTGTAGTCGAAGGTCGGCAGCAATACATGCTCGATGAAATGCGCGATCTGCTCCGTGATCGTGCCCTCGGCGTTGCCGGGGAAGGAGCGGTTGAGGTTGCCCTCGTCGATCGGCGAGGTGCGCTGGCCCGCCATCGCGGCCGGGAAGTTGGCCGACGGCAGGATGACGAGACGGCCCTTGATGTCCTTGGGCTCCAGCGCGCGGATCAGGTTGCCGAGTCCGATCTGGCCTTCCCATTCGTCGCCGTGGTTGCCCGCCTGCATCAGCACGTCGGGCCCCTCGCCGTTCTTGATGCGCACAATCGGGATCGGGATCCAGCCATAGGCCGAACGATGCACCGAGTGAGGCACCCGCACGAAGCCGGTCGCCTTGCCGTCGGCAAAGAGGTCGATGTCGGCAGACAGGCGGCTCATCGCCGCAAAATCGGTCTTGCTGGCTTGCGTACTCAAATCGATTACTCCAATTGGGGCTGGTTCGGCTAGCCGATGTAGCCCTGCGCGCCCTGGTCGCGCAGCCACAGGCGGATCAGCAGGCGGCGCTCCTTGGCGTCGACGGGATCGTGGAACTTGGTGCGGCTGTGGCCGATCTCGCGGTTGGCGACGAACTGCATGTCGCCCGCCTGCAGGTGGAAGTCGAACTGCAGCGACTTGTCGGTGAAGATCTCCGCGATCGCCTCGACCGCCGAGGCCGTCTCGTTGTCCATCGTCTCGCCGCGCAGCGCGTAGCCGCCGCGGATCTGGTGCAGGGACAGGCGCGCCTTCAGCACCTCGCCGTCGCGGATGAACAGCGGCGCGGAGAAGGTCGAATTCTCCCCCGGATGGAATTCGCGCTGGCGGTCGAACCAGAACGGCTGGTAGAGGCGCGGCAGGACGTCGGCATGACGCTCGAGCAGCGCATTGTGCACGGTGGCGAAGCTCATCACCCGGCTCATGCCGCCTTCCTGCGACGGCCGCACGCAGAGCAGGCCCACGAACTCCGGCATCAGGAAGTTGTAGGCGTTGTCGTTGTGGAACTGCAGGTCGATGTTGGTCTTGTCGGGCCGTATGCCCGAGCCGGGCAGGGCCTGCTGGCCGGTGTCGTGCACGTCGTAGACGATCGTGCCGTCGAGCTTCTGCGCCACCGGCCGCGCCAGCATCGCCGACAGTATCCAGTACAGCGCCTTGGCCTCGTCGAGCGACAGCGCCTCCATCGGCAGCCCGCGCAGCAGGGCAAAGCGCGGACCGTCGGTCAGCACATGGCGCACCTCGTCCATCAGCGCGCGGCAGGCCGATAGCGCGAAACTGTCGGGCCGGAGCGCCAGCAGCGGCACCGGCTGGCGGCGCAAGGTCTCGACGGCGGCCAGCAACTCGGCGCGCGCCTTATCGGGCAGCGCCACGAGATAAGCGCTTTGGGCGATGTCGGCGCGCCTCCAGGCGGCGGGGCCGGTGATCTTGCGGTCGAGGATGACGGTTTGGTCCATCTTCCGAGCCTAACGCACGGTCTTGGCCACCGGCAAGCAACCGGCATGGCCTCCGAGCGTTCGCGTTGAATGGTCTGGAAGCGTATCGCCAGGATTGCCGGCATCACGCTGGGCGTGCTCGTCCTGCTGATCGGCGTCGGCGCGGCCGGCGGCTATTACTTCCTGACGTCTTCCGACTTCCGCGAACGGGTCGAAAGCCAGGCGAGCGCGTTGTCGGGCCGCAAGACCAAGATCGCGAAGATCAGCATCGACTGGGGCACGACCGCCCACGTCCATTTGAGCGGCGTGGAGATCGCCAACGCCGACTGGGCCAAGGAGCCCAATATGCTGAAGGCCGACGTGGTCGACTTCACCCTTCGTCTGTGGCCGCTGCTGAAGGGCGACCTCGTGCTGCCGAGCCTGCAGCTCCACAAGCCCGAGGTCGTGGTCGAGAAGGGCGATAAGGACGAGCTCAACTGGAGCCTGGGCGAAAGCCCGGTCGCCACCGGTGCTGCCAAGGCGATCGAACCCAAAAACCGTTTCCAGACGCCGCTGGTCGGCCGGCTCGAGATCACCGAGGGCAAGGTTTCCTACCGCGATCCCAAGCGGAAGCTCGATCTCGACGGCACCGTGTCGACGGCCAAGGGCAAGGCAGGGGACCAGCCACAGGCCGAGCTCGAGCTCAAGGGCAAGCTCGAGGGCCAGCCGCTCGTCGTGCGCTTCGTCGGCGGCTCGGCGATCATGCTGCGCGACACGACCCAGCCCTATCCGATCGACCTCGACGTCGCCTATGGCAGCACCAAGCTGGTGGCCAAGGGCACGGTGCAGGACCCGTTCCAGTGGACGGGTGCCGACGTCGATCTCACGCTGTCGGGCCCGAACCTGTCGGAGATCTATCCGCTGCTCGGTATCCCGGGACCGCCGACGCCGCCTTATCGAATCGCCGGCAAGCTCGAGCGTGAGCCCGGCAAATGGAAGTTCGTGAGGACGACGTGGCGGGTGGGCGATTCCGACCTGTCCGGCGACGTCGTCATCGACGAGACGAAGAAGCCGGAATTCCTGACGGCGAAACTCGTGTCGAACAACCTGGCCTTCAAGGACTTGGCGCCGCTGGTGGGCGCGCCGCCGGGCAAGACCGGCACCGTCAACGCCCAGCAGGCCGCGACCCAGCAGCAGCTCGAGGCATCGGGCGATCTCTTTCCCAACGTGCCGCTCCATGTCGAGCGCCTGCGCGCCATGAACATGGATGTCTCGCTCGATGCCAAGCGGGTGGTGGCGCCCGATTACCTGCCGGTCCGGGCGTTGGCCTTCCGCGTGCTGATCAACAACGGCGTGGCGACGGCCAAGCCGCTCACGCTGTCGCTGGTCGGCGGCGGCACGATCGCGGGTGAGATGCGGATCGACGCCCAGACCGACGATCCCAAGGTGCGCACCAATCTCAAGGGCACGAACATCGAGCTCGGCGCCTTCTTCCGCAATTCGAAGTTTTTCGACACCACGCATGGGCTGATCAACGGCCAAGTGAAGCTGGCGGGCCACGGCCGATCGCTCGCCCAGGTGATGGGCGGCGCCGACGGGCATATCGACCTGGCGCTGGCGGGCGGCTCGGTCAGCAGCCTGATGGTGAGCCTCGCGGGACTGCAGCTGTTCGATGCGCTGATCCTCTATGTCACGGGCGACCATCGTATCCCGATCCAGTGCGCGCTCGGCCGCATGAAGTTCCAGAAGGGCACGATCACCTTCGACAGGACGCTGCTCGACACGCAGAAATCCATCCTCGACGTCAACGGCACGGTGGCGCTGCAGAGCCAGCTCGTGAAGGTCGAGATCAAGGCCCACCCCAAGTCGTTCGACCTGCTCGACCTGCACGGCCCGGTCTCCGTCGAAGGCAAGATTCGCTCGCCCCAAGTCGGCATCGGCCGCTCCGTGCCGATCCCCACGCCGGTATTCGGCAGCGCCAAGAGCGTCGATTGCGCCGGCCTGACGCAGCAATTGTTTGCAAGTGAGTGAGCCTGGGCGCGTGGCATGGCCCCTTAATTGCTTCTCCCGCCCGTGAAACCTTGTGGAGAAGCAGATGCGGTCCGGAAATGCCTTGGCAGCAGCGTTGGCACTTGTTCTTTCGATCCTGACGCTGGCGCCAGCCTTTGCCGCACCGGTGTGCGAACCGGGCAAGCTCGCGACCAAATACCCCAAACTGGTGGGCAAGAAGATCAAGATCGGCCAGGACGGCGAGAGCCGGCCGTTCTCGTTCCGCGATCCGAAGGACTTCAACCACCTGATCGGCCTCGATGCCGACGTGGCGCGCGCGGTGTTCGCCTGCGCGGGCGTGCCGATCGAGTTCAGCACCGGCTCGTGGTCGGGCCTGATCCCCGCGGCGATGTCGGGCCAGATCGACGTGATGTGGGACACGCTGCTCTACACGGCGGAGCGCGCCAAGAAGCTCGACTTCGTGGCCTACATGAATTCCGCCACGGGCGTGATGGTGCCCAAGGGCAATCCGAAGAAGGTCAAGGTGCTCGATGACCTCTGCGGCTTGAGCGGCACCGCCAACCTCGGCACGACGCAGGAGGCGATGCTGCGCGAAGCGAGTGCCAAGTGCACCGCGGCGGGCAAGAAGGCGATCGACGTGATCACCTCGACCGACATGCCGGCGGGCACGCGCCTGGTCCAGAACGCGCGCGCCGACGTGCTGGTCACCAACAAGTTCTACGGCGACGCACTGGCCGAGACCAACAAGGAGGTCGAGATGGCCTTCGGCATCGTCACCAACGCGCGCATCGCCTCGGGCACGGCCAAGGGCAACGACGATCTGGTGAAGGCGATGTTCGACGGCCTCATCGTGCTGCGCGCCAACGGCGAGCTGAAGAAGATCTACGACACCTACAAGGTCGACTACAGCCTGGTCACCGATCCCGAGATCCTGACCAAGTAAACAAAAGGACTCTGTCGTTGAACGGATCGGAGGCACTCGACGCCATCGTCGAGATGCTGGGCTACACCGCCTCGGAGTTCCTGCTGCAGGGCGCCTGGATCGCGCTCGAAATAGCCGTGATCTCCGTCGCGGCCGGCGTGGTGCTGGGGCTCGGGCTCGCCATGATGCGGCTGTCGCGCCTGGCGCCGGTGAGCTGGCTTGCCTGGTTCTACATCTGGTTCATGCGCGGCACGCCGGTGCTGCTGCAGCTGGTCGTGCTCTACGACGCGCTGCCGCCGCTCGGCATCAAGCTCGACAGCTTCACGACGGCGGTGCTGGGCTTCACCCTGAACGAGGCGGCGTTCTGCGCCGAGATCATTCGCGGCGGCATCCTCTCGGTCGACCGCCGCCAGACCGTGGCCAGCGCCGCGCTGGGCATGGGCTCGTTCCTCACTCTGAGGCGCATCACGCTGCCGCAGGCGATGCGCGCCATCCTGCCGGCGCTCGCCAACCAGTCGATCAGCGTGATCAAGGGCACGGCGGTGGCCTCGGTGATCTTCGTCAACGAGCTCACCTTCCGCGCCCACCAGATCGTGGGCCAGAACTTCAAGTTCTTCACCGTCTTTGCCGCCGCCGGCATCATCTATCTGGTGATGACCAGCGTCGTGGCGGCGCTGCAGCGTTACCTCGAACGGCGCTTCAATCCGGAATTGGCGAAAGCGCCCGTCATCGTGCCTGCGACGCCTGTCGCGGCGAGCAGCGCCCGGCTCGACTGGGCGACGTTGCTCGGGACGCGCGGCCAGGAGGCGGGACCCGGCGACGACAGGTTCGTGGTTTGCAGCAACGTCCAGAAATCCTATGGCGGCCGCGAGATCCTGAAGGGCGTCGACCTTACCGTGAAGCGCGGCGAGGTCGTGGTGATCATGGGCCCCAGCGGCTCGGGCAAGAGCACGTTGCTGCGCCTGATCAATCATCTCGAGCATGTCGACTGGGGCGAGATCACGGTGGCGGGCCGGCATGTCGGCTACGAGAAGCGCAACGGCGGGCTGATGCCCGTGCGCGACCTCGCCAAGGCGCGCGCCGAGGCGCGCATCGGCATGGTGTTCCAGAGCTTCAACCTCTTCGAGCACCTGACGGCGGTGCAGAACGTCATGGAGGCGCCCGTCCAGGTCTACGGCGAGAAGCCCGAGACTGCGCGTGGCAAGGCCGTGCAGCTGCTGCGTGCCGTCGGCCTCGGCCACCATGTCGACCACCTGCCGCACCGCCTGTCTGGCGGCCAGCAGCAGCGCGTGGCGATCGCGCGCGCGCTCGCGGTCTCGCCGAGGGTCATGCTGTTCGACGAGCCGACGTCGGCGCTCGATCCCGAGCTGGTGGGCGAGGTGCTGGCCGCGATCCGCCGCATGGCCGAGGCCGGCATGACCATGATCGTGGTGACGCACGAGGTCCGCTTCGCCCGCGAGGTCGCCGACCGCATCGTCTTCATGGACGAAGGCCAGATCGTCGAGCAGGGACCGCCGGACCAGCTGCTCGACCGCCCAACCCAGGAACGCACGCAGCGCTTCCTGCGCCTGATCGAACGCCCGGCGGCGGAGGACAACGTGCAATGACTGCACTGACTGCACCAACCTCCGCAACCGCCGGAACGGACGGGCGTTAGTTCATCACCAGGCCCGCATGCTTCGCGCTGCGCCGTCTGAAGAACAATGGCAGCCCGCCGGTCCAAGGCGGGCTGTTTGTTTGCTACCGTGCCAAAGGCGAGGCGTCGTATCCCGTCAGCAAGTGCTCGACGTCGCGATAGGTGGCGATGCAGCCCGCCGCGCGCAGCTCGTCCGCCCGCCAGCCGCCGCACAGCACGCCGATCGTGCGGATGCCGGCCTTGCCCGCCGCCTGGGCGTCGTAAGGTGTGTCGCCGATCGCGACGGTGTTTTCGGGCTCCATTCCGAGACGCCGCAGCGCGGCCTCGAAGATGTCGGGCTGGGGTTTGCTGTTCTCGGCATCGTCCGACGAGGTCGTGATGTCGATCAGGTCGTCGACCTGCAGCATCCGGGCATAGACCGAAACTTCCTCTGCCTTGGCCGAAGAGGCGAGCGCGATCTTCCTGCCGTCGGCCAACAGGCGCTGGAAGAGGGCGCGCACGCCGGGGAACGGCTTCAGTTCAGGCAGGTAGACTGTCCTGAAGATCTCGCCGCGGCGTTGCTCGAGCGCCTTGCCCGTGCGGTCGATTTCCGTCTCCGACAGGAAAACCGGCATCAACTGGTCGCCGCCCTTGCCGATCTGCCGCCGCACATCCTGGAAGCCGAGCGCATGGCCGAATTCGCCAAAGGCATCGACCCAGGCATGGGCATGGGCATCGACCGAGTCGAGAAGGGTGCCGTCGATGTCGAAGATGGCTGCACGCATCGGGTTCTGTCCTGTCATGCAGGACCAACGTCCGGCGATCGGCCGACGATCCCGACCGGCTTGTCGAAATGCAGCGGCCGCCGCCCACCCGTCTTGCGTGCATAGCTGAAGCACCCCGGACGATGCCGCCACGAAAAATTGATGCGTCCATGCTGCAGAGTGTTTGATCCAACCGTTCCAAATCGCGGGCCCGGCGTGGAAATAGGGCGGGACACAAGCCGAAGGACGACCTCGAAACGATCACAGGTCGTGTCTTTTTCTCCGATGAGGTTGACAGACGGCGTGAACAATCGCACCTGTAGGTTCAGCGACGGTAGCCGCGAGCGCTCCGTCGTCGTTTCTTCGGGCTCGCAAGGTTAAGGACACGTACGATGGCTACAGGCACGGTGAAGTGGTTCAACGCCACCAAGGGTTTCGGATTCATTCAGCCGGACAACGGCGGCAAGGACGTCTTCGTGCACATCAGTGCCGTCGAGCGCGCCGGTCTCAATGGTCTCAATGAAGGCCAGAAGATCAGCTACGACGTCGTGAACGAGCGCGGCAAGGATGCAGCGGCCAATCTCAAGGCCTAAATAGTTCGGAGCAGGCGACTGCTCTCGAGACTGACGCGGACGACAGAAATGTCGTCCGCGTTTTTCGTTTGAGGAGCCGCGCGCTCGCAGTTCGGAAAGCGTCGGACATGTTCCGTTCCCAAGTTCCGTACGTTTGAATATTTTTTTGCGAGTCGATGTGAACAACCCACCGGGTCGCGCGTTGTTTGCGGGCACAACCTGAGGGGTCGATATCGCTGAATGACAAAGGGAATGGACGGTCACGGGCGAGTGACCATATCGTCCGGCGTCGTCGGCATGGCGGACGGACTTCCAAAGCCCGCAGACATCGCCGAGGCGATCTGCGCCATCGCCTACACTGACGGCAAGATTGGGGGCGTCTATGCCGCTGCCCTCGATGTCCTCGCCGGACGCCTTCAGGTCTCCCAGCAGGCCCTTGCCGAAGCGCTCGCCGCCGGCATCGGCAGTGGCTGGCTGCGCAAGGGGATTGGCCAGGGAATGGACAAGGGGCCGGGCATGGGGACACGCCAAGGTGCGGGCCAGGTCGAACTCACCGCCGCCGGCGTCTACATCGCCAAGCTTGTGCTGAAGCTCCCCACGTGAAGCGGGTGTTCTAGAGAATCTCGATGGGATGGGTGCGGATGACGAGCTGCTCCTGCCGGAAGGTACGTGCCAGATCGGCGCGCATCCGCCGCCACCACGCTCTGTCCAGGCGCTCAGTCATGACTTCGAAGATGACGATCTCGTCGTGGCTCCTGGCGCCGGACGGCCCTCGCCACGCACCCTCCGCAGGCGAGCGCAGGTAGACCGTCACGCCGCCGAACTTCTCGGTGAAGCGCGCCTTGACCTCGAGATAGTCGGCCTCCTCGAACCGGTGGCCGCTGTTGTCGAAGAGGGGCAGCAGGACTTGCACCAGGTGCATCGCGCGCCGTTACACGTTTTGTAGCTGCTGGGTCGCAATCTCCATGTAGCGGGACAGCGCCGCCTGGGCCTCGAGCCAGAGATCCCTGGCATGCCGCAGAACGTCGGCATCGCGGATGTTGAGCGCCAGTCGATCGAAACGTTGGCGAGCTGCCAGCTCGGCGTCCTGGAGACGAAGGAGTTCGCGATCGCAGCGCATGCTCTCAAGTTTCATGTACGAAAACGTACAGATGGAGTACGGTACGTGAACCGATCGCGCCCTTAATTGCATATCTCCAAAACAGATTCGATCAGGAAGCGCATTTTATACAATCATTCTAATGGTCAGCTGAGGCGATAGCTCCAGATGCCCATCGGCGGCACGTTGCGCCACTCGCGTCCGACGAACGTCGCGTCGAGCCCGGGTCCGGCGTCGTCGGGATCGACCGGCGGCCTGAAGCCGTAGGTGTATTGGATGATGGCGCCGCCGGACGGCATCGCGTCAAACAGGTCGGCGTAATAGCGGGCCGCGGCGTCCGGCGCGACCGCGCGCATCGGCAGGCCGCTCAGCGCCACGCAGACAGAGGAAATCCGCGCCCGCGCCAGCACCCGCCCGCTCTGCAGCGCATCGCCGTGCAGCACCTGCAGGCCGCGAAAGCGCCGCTCCAGGGTGCGGCACAGGTCTGCGTCCCGTTCGATCGCGACCAGCCGCTCGACCGGCCAGCCGGCTTCGAGCAGCGCGCCGGTCACGGGCCCCGTGCCGGCGCCCAGTTCGAGCAGCGGATCGTCACCGGGCAGCGCCGCCTCGATCGCCGCGCGCGCAAGCCGCCGCGACGTCCAGGCACTGCTGGGAAACGGCAGGCCCACGGCCATGGGCGCGCGGGACCAGCCCCGCAGGAAAGGGAAGGCACCGCTCGGCATCTCGGTCATCGAAACATTCCCATGAGAAGTCTGGAATTTTTAACGTCGCATCGACAACAGCGTTGCCGGGGCATTTGTCCCCGGCGGCTCCGGTCTTCCGGCGGCGCACTGGGGGCCTGTACGCTTGGGTACTATCGGGATGCGATGCAAAATATTGAATGTACAACCGCATGCGCAAGGTGTTTCATGATGGCGTTCATGTGGAGGGGGCATGGGAAGCTTGGGGAAGCATCCGCCGATTCCGCCCAGGAGCGGCAGAGCGAAAGCAGAAAGCGCGACTGCAAGGTTGGCCCAGGATGTCTGCGCCCGGACCTATTCGCAGGGCGCCGTGAAGGGCCGCTTCGTCGTCTTGCCGACGCGGGCGAAGCGGGAGCTTCGCGCCAGCAATAAGGCACTGATGAGCGCAATCCGGTACGGCAGCATGCAATTCTGGCTGCAGCAGAAGGAGCAGCAGATCGTGCTGACCGCGGCGGGCGTCTATATCGCCAAACTGCGGCTCAGCCTGCCGACCTAGCCGGTCGGCCCAACCGCTCCGCCCCGGCATGTCGATTGCGCCAAGTGCAGCGACCGGTCAGTGCAGTCAGTGCAGCAGCCAGAGCCCTGGCTTCGGGAGCCAGAGGCTTGTTTTTTTGTCGGCGCAGGCCCCTCCAGCATCGACTCCGGCGCGGCAGCGGAACCCGTCCGTTGCAAGCGGGCGTGCATTATCTTCGATATAAAGACCGTATTCCACGATTTGAAAAACCGCCCGTATAAACTGGGGGGTGAAACCCATTCGCCCCCTGTCCCCGCTGCTGCGCGAGCTCCTCAAAGCCTCGCAGCTGGCGCGCCGCCCCGCGTTCGCCGAACCCCTTCGGAGGTTCGGGCTCACCTCTGATCTTTGCCCCGTGTGGGGCATCGACAGCGTGAGCGCTGGCCTCGAGTTCTATCAACCCGACGACGAAGGCCACATGGCCGCGATCGTGCCGGCCTTCGAAGGGCCCTGCATCGTCGACCTGGTGGCCTGTCACTTCGGCACACGGCAGATGCGCACGCGCAAGGGCATCGCCGCCGTGCTGGGCTTCGACTGGATCGAAGACGCCTTCCTCGGCAACGAGCCTCTGCGGATCTACGACAACGCGCTCACCTGGCTGCGCGCGAAGTGCCGTGGCGTCGTGATCCTCGACTGGCAGGCCGCACCCGATCTGCTGCGTAACGTGCCCGCGCTCCGATGCGAGAGCGAGGACACCGCGCAGCGGCTGCTATGGGCGCTCGAACGCCCGCGTTCCTATCCACCCATCCTCGTGAGAAACGGAGAGACACGATGACTTTGGCGACTGCGCACGACGACGGCGGTTTCTCGGGCGGCTTCTCGCCCTACACCGGCAGCTGGCCCGAATTGGATACCAGCCTGCTGGAGGACGCGCGCGGCAAGGTGCCGGCCTTCCCGCTGCACCTGCTGCCCGACGAATGGCGCCAGTGGATCGCCGACACGGCGCAATCCGCCGGTACGCCGGTCGACTATGTGGCTCAGGGCGTGCTGGCCGCCGTTGCCGCGCTCTGCGGCGCCGGCGTGCGCATCCGCGTGACGCCCGCCTGGTCGGAGTCGCTGGTGCTGTGGCTGGCGCTCGTGGGCTCGCCCTCGAGCGGCAAGTCGCCCGCACTCGCCTCGGTGCGCGAACAGCTCGCCCAGATCGAGGAAGGCGTGCGCGAGGGCGACGAGCATCGCCGCAGCCAGCATGCCGCCAGGCTCGAGGATGCCCGCATCGCCACCGACCGCTGGCGCGACGAGTGCGAGAGTGCCGCCAACGAAGGCCGTCCCGCGCCGCTGCGTCCGCTGGAGGCGGGCTTCGACCGTCCGTTCGTGCCGAGCCAGATCGTCGTCGCCGATGCCACGATGGAGGCGCTGGCCGACGTGGTGGCGGGCAATCCGCGCGGCGTGATCCTGTGGCGCGACGAGCTGACGGCCTGGCTCGCCAACCTCGGGCGCTACGCCTCGGGCGGCAGCGATAGAGCGCACTGGCTGGAAGCCTGGGCGGCGGCCGGCATCACCGTCAACCGCCGCTCGCGCGCAACGCCGCTCCATCTGCCGAAGTTCCCGGTGAGCGTCGTGGGCTCCGTCCAGCCCGATCGTCTCGCGGAGGCGTTCCAGGGCAGCGACGACGGCATGGCCGCGCGCTTCCTCTATGCGTGGCCCGAGCTGCCGAAATACACCTCGCTGATGGACCGCCGCATCCCGCGCGACGACCTGCCTCTCGCCATGCTTCAGCACATCGCCGCGGTTTCCAACCCAGAGCAACCACTCATGCTGACGTTCGACAGCCAGGCGATCGGCTTCTTCGACGATTTCATGAAGGGCCTGCACGAGGAGGCCGCGGGCCAGCCGGGCGATGGTCTGCTGGCCGGCTGGCTCGGCAAGGGCAGGGGCACCGTTGCCCGGCTGGCCGGCACGCTCACCCTGCTGGAGTGGTCCGAGAACGGCGCGCAGGCCGCCCCGCGCACCGTGACCCGCGACGCCGTCGAATCAGCTGTCACGCTGTGGCGCGACTACTTCCGCCCGCACGCCGAGACGGTGTTCAGCCAAGCCGGCAAGACCGACCGCGACAAGCACGCCCGCAAGGTCGTGCGCTGGCTCCGCACGACCAAGATGACGGAGGTCGGCCGCACCAACATCCGCCGCGAGGCGCTCGGCCAGGCGATCGACGCGCAGGAGACCGATCAGCTGATGGCGCGGCTGGAAGCGGCCGGGGTGATCAAGCTGTCGTCGAGCGTGGTCGGGCCGAAGGGCGGCAACACGAAGCGGCGGTGGCAGGTCAATCCGGCGCTGCGGCGGTAGGGGGAGCTACTGCACCAACTGCAGCAACCGGTTGGTGCAGTTGGTGCAGGTGATCCGCTCTCGCCACAAGGCGTTCATACGCACTGCATCCCAAATCGGTTGCCTCCGACTTGAGTTGTGTAAATAATTGCTTATCAACCTTCGGAGGTCGCGCGATGTGGCTGCGAATTGTTCCGGTTCTTTGCGTTCTGGCAATGGGCGTCGGTCTGAAGGGCGCGAGCGCGCAGGAAGCGCGCAAGTGGTCGGATATAGACTGCACGCAATCGAAGATCGTCGCGCCATCCGGCTTGAAGTGCCGCTCGACCCAACTTTACTCGGGGTCGGACAGCAAGGTGATGGGCGCGGGTGCGGGCGGACAATTCCAGCGGTGGACTGCGTATGGCACCCTGGCCGACGGCAGCCAGGTCTTCTTCTACGCCTCCGAGGCGGCCGAGCCGCAATCGTGGACCCGGCCAATGGCAAATCTGGAAGAAGTCGTCCGAGGCTTCAACCGCGACTTCCAGTCGGCCAAGGACTTCACTCAATTGGCGCAGTTGAATGGTGGCGACTATCAGCGGTTCACCAATCCGAAGGGCCAAGCGTGCGTCGCCATCAGGAAGTTGGGCACGTCACAAAGCGCAGGATACCAATGCTATCTCGTCGCAGGTAAGTGCGCCGCTCAGGGAGCGTCGATCTCGGAAGCCGAGGTTTCCGATTTCCTGGCGGCGACGGGCTTCCGCTCCTAGCGTTCCACGCCAGCGCGTGAAGCGAGCCTTCCTCGGCTCGCGCTGACCGCTCCGGTCACTCGGCGCACGCGTATTGACCCTTCGGGTGTTATCCTTCTACCCGGGGGATGGAGACCAATGCGCGCATACGTTCTCAAGCATTACGGCGGGCCAGAAGGCGCGTGCCTGATGGATGTCCCGGCACCGACGCCGAGGCCACGCGAAATTCTCGTCGACGTACGCGCTGCGGGCCTCAATCCGGTGGATTTCAAGTTCCGGCAAGGGAAGCTGCGCGCGATCCTGCGGCCG